>MDTE01076542.1_pt1 | contig 11779 bp, 9 predicted proteins | sample 811231 | NCBI WGS metagenome assembly MDTE01 (sample SAMN05326651, study PRJNA326480) | marine metagenome | isolation source: seawater | place: Indian Ocean: Red Sea | collected 2010
ACGAGCATGACTTAGGATCATGTGCCGAGAGGCGTAGGAGTTCGAGTCTCCTCTTCCCCAGGAAGAGATAGGCAAAGACCTTGGAACTTGAGGGCAAACTGTGTTAACATGACAGCCAATAATCCTGAATCGGTCCTTGGTCAAGATAGACCACGTTGAAGGAGGAGCAAGTGGCTACATTATTAGATATAAAGGATCTGGCCACCTACTTCTACACCCCCGAAGGGGTTGTGAAGGCCGTGGATGGTATCTCTTACGACCTTCAAGAAGGTGAGATACTAGGCCTAGTAGGTGAAAGTGGTTGCGGCAAGAGTGTAAGTGCGTTGTCATTGATGAGACTTATACAAAAGCCAGGTAGAACCGTTGCTGGAGAAGCCGTTTTCAATGGTACCGACGTACTATCAGTAACTGACGCCGAAATGCGCACAATACGCGGGAAAGACATGGCTATGATATTTCAGGAGCCAATGACTTCGCTTAACCCAGTGCTAACTATTGGAAAGCAGCTCACTGAGACTATAGAACTACACATGGGCTATGACAAGCAGCAGGCAGAGGACAGGGCAGCCGAACTTCTCCAGCTCGTTGGCATACCGGCTGGTCGGACACGACTAAAGGACTACCCTCATCAATTCAGTGGTGGAATGAGACAAAGAGTTATGATTGCAATGGCAATGAGCTGCAATCCTAAACTTCTCATCGCTGATGAACCTACTACTGCACTTGACGTAACTATACAGGCCCAAATATTAGAACTAATGCAATGGCTAGGCAAAGAATATGGGACTGCCAACCTGATAATCACACACAACCTTGGGGTGGTCGCCAGATATGCGGACAGGGTCAACGTAATGTACGCGGGGAAAATAATAGAACGAGGGTCTGCCCAAGAGATATACAAGAATCCAAGGCACCCATACACAGTAGGGCTGCTTAACTCAGTTCCTAGATTAGATGAACCTATGAAAGAGAAGTTGATTCCAATAGAAGGACAACCTCCAGACCTCATAGCACTCCCACAAGGGTGTGCGTTCAGGGCGAGATGCAGGTTTGCAATAGATAAGTGTGCTACAGAAATCCCCCAGTTAGTAGAGGTAGCAGATGGACACACAGCAGCCTGTTTCGTATCAGATCAGCTAGGGGCTTCCGCTATAGGAACATAGGAGATTAAAAATGACTACAACAAGCAACGAAGTTTTGGTAGACGTTCAGAACCTAGTTAAGTACTTCCCTGTTACAGCTGGGATACTATTCCAGAGAAAAGTAGCCGATGTTAAAGCAGTAGACGATGTCAGCTTTAAGATACACAAAGGGGAAACTCTAGGTATGGTTGGGGAGAGTGGTTGTGGCAAGACTACCGTGGGTCGAACTATGCTTCAGCTATATAAACCAACATCTGGAAATGTGATATTCGAAGGTGAAGACCTCACAGCTATGGGAGGTAGGGAACTAAGGGCCATGCGCAGAAGGATGCAGATGATCTTCCAGGATCCATACGGATCATTGAATCCCCGCATGAGCGCAGGAAATATAGTTGGCGAGCCACTAGTTGTCCACAAGATGACCAGAAGCAGAGCGGAATTCAAAGATCAAGTTGACGAGCTTCTTAGCGTAGTGGGTCTTAGCCCCTACATGGGCGCAAGATTCCCTCACGAATTTAGTGGTGGTCAAAGGCAAAGAATCGGTGTAGCAAGAGCACTTGCAGTCCGTCCAAGTTTCATTGTCTGCGACGAGCCAGTATCAGCTCTTGACGTATCCATACAAGCACAGCTAATCAACTTGCTAGAAGAACTTCAGGAACAATTTGACCTGACGTATCTATTCGTAGCACACGATCTATCAGTTGTAAGACACATAAGTGACAGAATCGTCGTCATGTACCTCGGCAAGATAGCAGAAATAGCAGATAGAAACGAACTTTACGAGAATCCTCTACACCCTTACACTCAGGCGCTTCTATCAGCTGTGCCAATACCAGACCCAATAGTTGAAGCTACAAGAGAGCGAACGGTCCTCCAAGGAGACGTACCAAGCCCATTAAACCCTCCTGCTGGATGCGTCTTCCACCCTCGATGCCCTGTAGCAGTAGATGGAGACTGCAGTGGCAATCACTCACCTGGTCTCAGTAACGAAAGAGGTGTTCCAGATCTCAGAGAAGTATCTCCTGGACATTTCGTATCGTGTATAAAAGTCTAATCAGAACGAATTAAGATTACAAAAACAAAGAGAGTGTGCCTGATAGCACACTCTCTTTGTTTTGCAACCCATCTATATACCAAGCTCAAGCTTGTAGGCATATATACCCTATGTTACCATTGAGGCAGTATGGAAATTAGCCAAATAAGAAATTTCTGCATAATAGCTCACATAGATCATGGCAAATCTACTCTGGCAGATCGCCTCCTAGAAGCTACTAGTACTCTGAGTTCCCGGGAAATGACGGACCAGGTTATGGATCAAATGGATCTAGAACGTGAACGTGGCATAACTATCAAGGGCAAAGCAGTGCGTATGAGCTACTCAAGTAATGATGGCGACTATCAACTAAACCTCATAGATACACCCGGTCATGTTGATTTCAGTTATGAGGTGTCAAGAGCTTTGGCGGCATGCGAAGGTGCGCTCTTGGTAGTTGATGCCACCCAGGGAATACAAGCGCAAACCCTCGCTAACATATATTTAGCAATGGAGAACGACATCACTATAATTCCATTGATAAACAAGATCGACCTACCCCTAGCCCAACCCCAACGTGTTGCGCAAGAATTAGTTCAAACATTGGGATTTAAAGAAGAGGAAATTATATATGTATCAGCAAAAGACGGCACTGGTATACCTTCTCTACTAGAAAGGATAGTAACAGATATACCATGTCCTGAATCTTCGTCCGATACTCTACGAGCGTTAGTATTCGACTCCTCATACGACCCGTATAAGGGTGTAGTTGCTTATGTCAGACTATTCGAAGGTTCAATATCAAAAAGTGACCAAGTATTAATGATGTCTACTCGTTCAAAGGGAGACGTTCTAGAAGTTGGTGTCTTCAAACCAAGATTACAACAAGTAGACAGGCTCTATCAGGGTGAAGTTGGATATATCGCTACAGGCCTTAAGGATGTGAGCGAATGTCGTGTCGGCGACACTATAACATTAGCATCTAAATCTGCTATGGAACCTCTACCTGGATATCAGCCCCTAAAACCTATGGTATTCGCCGGATTATATCCATCCGATGGTGAGGATTATGGTGCTCTGAGAGTAGCCCTGGAAAAACTCCAATTGAATGATTCAGCCCTGACATTCGAACAGGAAACTAGCAACGCTCTGGGCTTCGGTTTTAGATGTGGCTTCCTTGGATTACTCCATATGGAAATTGTCCAAGAGAGGCTAGAACGAGAGTACGGACTGAATCTTCTATTCACGGCCCCTGGGGTTGCATATGAGGTAATAACTCAAGATGGAGCGTCTTTGATAGTAGATAGTCCAACAAAACTACCAAACATAAACAGTATCTCAGAGATGCGAGAACCTTGGCTGGATCTTAGTATACTAACCCCTGCACGTTATATAGGGGCGATTATGGAGCTCACTACCGCTAGGCGGGGGGAGTTCAAAAGAATGGAATACCTGCAATCCAGTATTCAAATAGACGAGGACCTCGGTGTCGCATCGGAAGCCAGAGTACTTCTTGAGTATAGAGCACCTCTATCGGAGATCCTTATCGACTTCTATGACCAAATCAAATCTCGTACTCAAGGGTATGCATCAATGGATTACTCATTGGAAGGGTACAGACCTGCCCCACTCGTCAGGATAGAATTACTTGTTAATAGCCAACCCGTAGACGCATTATCCGTAATAATCCACAAAGACAAAGCATTTTATTGGGGTAGATCTCTTGTAGAGAAGCTCCGAACACTAATACCTAGGCAGCTTTTCGAAGTACCATTACAAGCAGCTATTGGCAATCGAATAATAGCACGAGAAACGATAAAGGCACTAAGGAAAAACGTACTTGCAAAATGCTATGGTGGAGATATAACGAGAAAACGAAAACTTCTAGAAAAACAAGCCGAAGGTAAGAAAAGGATGAAACGTGTTGGCAATGTAGAAATCCCACAAGAAGCATTCCTAGCATTACTTAAGATGGATTAATGACCTCAAGTATAATTAAGGGCCAACAATATACCGAAGACAGGCACTAAAAAAAGGACAAAATGCCTTCACTATACGTTGTATCAACTCCAATTGGAAACCTAGAAGATATTACATTGCGGGCAATTAGGACCCTGAATGAAGTAAAGTTAATTGCAGCAGAAGACACTAGAAACACTAGAAAACTTCTTTCAAATTACAATATACATACCCCACTAACTAGCTTCCATCAAAATAACACTAAATCCAAGCTGCCGCTCTTGATTAATACCCTTTCAGAAGATGATATTGCACTAGTCTCTGATGCTGGTACCCCAACAATAAGCGACCCAGGCAGCCAATTGATTAAAGCTGCTTCCGAAAGTAAAATCCCTGTAATTATCATCCCAGGTCCTTCCTCAGTAACAAGTGGAATAGCATTGTCTGGTATGTCTGGTGACAGTTTCAGCTTTCTTGGTTTCCTCCCCAGAAAAAAGAAAGAGAGGGACAAATTAATAACAGATGTCGAGCATCTTCAACATCCATTGGTGTTCTTTGAGGCACCGCATAGGTTAATACATAGCCTTAAATACCTTAAAGATAGATTAGGAAATAGGAAAATATCTGTCCTACGTGAGATGACAAAGTTTTTTGAAGAAGGTTTTTACGGAGATATAAATTCTGCCATGGACCACTTCATGAATCCGATCGGTGAATTCACTTTAGTGATAGAGGGTAACGTATCCAAAAACAGCATTTCTGAACAAGAAGCCAAGCTTTTGCTCGAAGATATGATACAATCAGGCGTCTCTCTTAAGGAAGCAAGAGAGTCCATATCAACAGAACACGGCATATCAAAAAAGGATTTGTACAGGATATTCCTAGATAAGACTAAAACCAGTTAGACGTTATGATCAATAATATTTTAATCGGAGCTACCTGTACCAATATCCTATATGATAGAATTAAGCCAAATTTTTCGGGAATTTATTGATCCACATGCCCCAAAATATATTTATAGGTGTTGCTTGGCCATACGCAAATGGGTCCTTGCATTTAGGACATATAGCTGGCTGTTATCTACCTGCAGACATATTCGCTCGCTACAATAGGATGATCGGAAACGAAGTACTAATGGTGTCTGGAAGTGACCAACACGGTACTCCCATAACCCTAAGAGCCGAAGAAGAAAACACTACACCCGCAAAAGTTGTGGACAAATATCACAGGGAATTTCTGGATTGTTGGAATAAGTTGGGTATCTCATTCGACCTCTTCACTAACACTGGTACAGACAATCATAGAGATACAGTCCAAGAAATATTCGAATTTCTCAGACAAAATGGTCATATCTACACAGACATCTCCTCCCTGCCCTACTGCCATACATGCAAAAGGTTCTTGCCTGACAGGTATGTTAACGGGCAATGCCCTCATTGCAACAACCGAGATGCTCGAGGAGACCAATGTGACAACTGTGGCAAGCCACTCAACCCTGAGGAACTCTTAGACATAAAATGTAAGATATCGGGTGACCAACCAGAGATAAGAGAGACTGAACATTTCTTTCTGAAGTTAAGCAATTTCGGAAATGATCTGTTGGAATGGGTTAAACCTCAATCGCATTGGAGACCAAATGTATTGAATTTCACTAGGCGCTACCTGGAAGATGGTTTACATGATAGAGCTATAACTAGGGATTTAGAATGGGGCATACCTGTTCCGGTCGACGGTTATGAAGATAAGAGAATATATGTTTGGTTTGAAGCAGTTATAGGGTATCTATCTGCTTCTAAAGAATGGGCGCAATCTCAAAATGAAAAGGAAGCATGGAAAAAGTTTTGGGACGGGACTGCAAAGAGCTACTATTTCATAGGGAAGGATAACATACCTTTCCATACCATAATTTGGCCTGCAATGTTATTAGGATATGAGAATAAACAACTCCCATATGATGTACCTGCTAATGAATTCCTTACTCTAGAACTCCAACAACTTTCTACCAGTCGAAACTGGGCAGTATGGCTGCCAGACTACTTAGAATCGTTTGACCCAGACGCTCTGCGCTATTATCTATCCTCAAATATGCCCGAAACCAGCGATTCCGATTTCTCTTGGTCAGATTTTGTCAAAAGAAACAATGATGAACTTGTTGCTACATACGGTAACCTTGCAAACCGCATACTGACATTAACTTATCGTAACTTTAATGGAATGGTTCCTGAACCAGCGGACTTATCCTCAGATGACAACAAATTGCTATCCAAGGCTCGGGAATTATTCGAATCTGTATCCTCAAACCTATCAGATTGCCACTTCAGAATGGCATTAAATGCAGCAATGGAAATAGCGAGAGAGACCAACCGTTATCTGGAACACGAAGAGCCTTGGAAAACTATGAAAACAGACACCAAGAAAACCGGTACAACACTATGGGTCGGATTGAATATATTAAATGGCCTAAAGACAGCCCTATATCCATTTCTCCCATTCAGCTCACTTAAATTACACACCATGTTAGGTTTTGGAGGCGATATAGATAATTTAGGCTGGCATTGGGACCAATCCACTAACGGTTTACCACCTGGTCAAAAACTACAGCAACCAATTCCCCTATATAAGAAACTCGAAGATCATATCGCCGATGCCGAGTTGAACAAGCTCAATGATAATAACTAAGTAATTGGAGTAATTTGACTAGCACACAGTTCTATGAACCAATAAAAGATGAACTACTAATTGTAGAGAAAAAACTATCCGATCTTGGACAGAAGGTTTCAGCTGACGCATTTCAGACACTCGGGGAACTCCTTGGAGATGTACTCGAAGCCCCTGGAAAACGAACTAGGCCAGCGATAACCCTTCTAACATCAAAATTTCATCCATATTCGAATGAATACCCCCATATAATGGCAACTGCTGTAGAGCTCCTTCATATCGCTACTTTGATCCATGATGATACTGTGGACAATTCGGACACTAGACGAGGCCGTGCCACTATAAGTAGCACCTGGGGAAAAGATATAGCGATATTGCTTGGTGATTATGTATTCGCAACATCTGCTACATTTGTATGTGATACTAATAATGTAAGAGTCATAAAAAGATTCTCTGAAACCATAATGGAGCTTTCTAGCGGAGAATTGGCGGAGATTCTTGATGCCTATAAATGGGACCTCGGAAGAGAACCTTACTGGAAACGTATATATAACAAAACAGCATCTTTATTCTGTACCTCTGCAGAATCTGGAGCGGTATTAAGTGGGGCACCAGAGTCTGATGTTCAAGCGCTCAAACAATATGGCTACAATGTGGGAATGGCATTCCAAGTAATAGATGACATACTAGACTTCTCAGGAACTGCCGAAGAATTTGGCAAGCCTGTTGGAAATGACTTGATTCAGGGAACTCTAACATTGCCATCTATCATGCTCATCGAAAAATATACTGATGAAAACCCTATTGCTGATCTATTCGAAAAAGGTGGAAGTAAATATTTGGAAAGATCTATAGAAATGATCAACAATTCTTCTATAATTCAAGAGTCTTACTCGGTCGCGCAAGAATTTTGTGATAATGCTATAAAGAGCATTATTCACCTTCCAGATTCTGCCTATAGGGAATCCCTAATTAACCTAGCTAGTTATCTAATGGAAAGAAGGGCTTGACTAGCCTAGCGGTAACTAGTAAATCATTGTCGCCATAAAACTTCACCAGAGATAATGGTCATAACGTTCTGTACACTCTTTATCAATTCATGCTCTATTGTAATTGGGTTACTGTCTAGCAATACCAAATCTGCTTTATAGCCAGGTTTTATGCACCCTTTAGTCTTTTGTTCGGTACCAGCATAAGCACTTCCTAATGTATACATCTTCAACACGTCTTCTACCGATACAGCCTCATTAGGATTTAAGGAGCCGCCACTTGCAGTCTTTCTTGTGACAGCGCTATATATTGCATTCATGGGACTCATAGGAATTACTGGGGAATCTGAACCTATACCAACATTGACACCAGAACGATACAAAGAACCAATCCTGTATAACCATTCCTGCCTATTTTTCGGAACCTCTTCCTTGTATCTATCGCCCATGTAGTATACGAAACCCGGTTGTGTAACTACTGTAATATTTTTCTCCCGTAGATCCGAGATCAATTCTTGCGGACATTCAGATAGATGCTCAATCCTATTACTCATTGTTCCGGACAAATCATTGGCCTCATCCAACAAAGTAACTATAGCCGCATTCACTTCTGCTTCAATCCCATGTATAGCAACTTGAAAGCCATTTTCGCCTGCATACCTTATATTGTCCTTCAACTCCTCAGCAGTTGGATACAAGACACCAGTAGTCATACCTGCAATTATCTTTACAGAAGATAATGTTAATGAATTCATAGAACTGCCAAATACAAGCCCAGCGCCAATAAATTCTTCTATCGCGTTTACACCTGCCATCATTCTCACATCAGGCTCTATCAGTCTATTAGTAGTCTTTGATAGTAAAGAATGCCAATCCTTAAGAGAGTTGAGTGGGTTTGCATCCTGCAGAGAAGTTATACCCATCTGAATACATGCCCTGTTGAACTGACGAAGCCCTTTGTCCATATCATTTTGAGATGGCGATGGTATCATGCCATCAATATATTGGTTCATCTCTAAGAGTAATCCTGTTGGTTCACGAGTCTCTTCGATCCTATCTATTACTCCATATATGGGATCTGGGGTGCTTGTACTAATACCAACTAATTCTAGCGCTATGCTGTTAAGCACCATTGCATGTCCCGACCCATGCCTCAATCTAACGGGATGATGCGGAACCCATTTATCTAAATCCCATCTTGTAGGGTGCCTCTTCTCTAATAGGTTGAACTCTCGATATCCAAATCCCTTTATCCATGACCCAGTTTCTGTTATCGCAGCCCTTTCCATAAGTTTTTCCCCTATTTCAGATACAGAACTTACAGACTCGTCGCTACAATCGACACCCATGCTGGTACTAACCGTAGCAAATATGTGTATATGAGCATCATTGAACCCTGGCATCAATGTCATACCTTGGCAATCAATTAATCTTGTGTTCGCACTAATCAAATGCCTAGGAGGTGTTCCAATGCCGACAGACTTTATAAATAATCCTTCTACGTAGACCCACGAAGCCCTGGGCATATTTGTGTCCATCGTCAAAACGATCGCATTATGTAGTAACAACCTATTTTCTGCGTTTAACATAATGTTCCAAGAAAATGTATAGCATACCAAACATTATTGAGGATATTACTCGGCCGCGAGAGCAGCCTGCTCATCAGCATGGTAAGAACTACGTATCAATGGTCCAGAAGCAACATGTTTAAATCCAAGCTTAACTCCTTCTTGTCGAAGCATATCGAATTCTTGTGGCGTATAAAATCTCTTAAGTGGGAAATGCCGTTCTGAAGGTTTGAGGTACTGACCAATAGTCAGGAGGTCACAATCCGCTTTTCTCAAGTCAGCCATCGTATCTAATATCTCTTTCCAATCCTCACCCAATCCCAACATAATCCCGGATTTAGTTATGACATCTGGATTTATATTTTTTGCCATCTCGAGTAATCCAAGTGATTGAGTATATTTACCTTTAGGTCTAACCGAATGAAAAACACTTTCTACAGTTTCAATGTTGTGATTTAACACGTCGGGCTTCGCGTCCAGTACGATCCTGAGACTTTCTTCCATCCCCTGAAAGTCTGGTATCAGCACCTCAATTTTACATTCTGGCATTTCAAATCTGACCTTATTTATACAAGCAGCAAAGATTGAGGCTCCTCCATCAGTCAAATCGTCCCGATCCACGGAGGTTATAACACAATACTTCAGCCCCAACTTCTTAACTGTGCGTGCCAGCCTAGAAGGTTCTTCCTGATCTACAGGGTATGGTCTGCCCGAGGTAACTGCACAATAACGGCAACTCCTAGTGCATATATCCCCTAATATCATAAAAGTAGCGCTAAGCCTGTCCCAACAATCTCCAATATTCGGGCATCTTGCTTCCACACATACTGTGTTTAATTCACTTTCTTTTATCAATTTTTGCAATCTCAAGTAATTGATACCGCCAGGCTTCTTAACTTTGAACCAATCAGGCAGCCTAACTCTCTCAGTTCGATGATTGGCATCTGAAATTATATGTTCTTTCATAGCTACAATACTAACAGAGTACGTAAATTATGTCTGTAACTCTCAAGTGCGTATAGGGAGTGTCCCTTCTGTCATATTATGTTGACCTTTGTATAACTAGTAATTATAATATCTGACTAGAGCATATTTAGGGGGATTTAATTTGGCCAACGAAACAGGAAAGAGATACTTCTGCTCAAGCTGCAATGCTGAGTTTATTGTTACCAAAGGTGGAGACGGCTCGCTTAGCTGTTCCTGCGGCGAAGCACTCCAAAAGAAATAGAGTAAATATACTGTTATAAAGAGGTGATCATGCCTAACCAACTTGGCAAGAGATATCAGTGTGAAAAATGTGGAACCATGGTTCTATGCACGAAGGCCGGAGAAGGCGGAGTTCTATGCTGCGGCGAAGATATGGGAATGCAAGACCCACGTAAACTCCCATCGTCTGACTAAATAACTATCTTACTCAGACCAAACGAGAGACTTTCCCATACTCCGCGTCTATGTGATCTTGTTTGGTCTTTATATTGTTAGCTCGGAGGGTCATGAGCAAATTCATAGAAGAGTTAGAAAAAGTGGGAGTAACTACTCCACCAAGATTAGGTTTCGGCGCCGGCAAGACGGAAACTAAATCTCTTAACTTACTAGTTGTTGGACTCATAGACTCATACCAGCCAAGGAAACTCTCCAAATACCCTATAAAATACATAGCAGTAACTTCACAATCCGCAGAGCCTCGCAAATCGGCAGACGAGAATGCAGTTCTCGGAATATGGCCGGACGATATCGACTCGCTGGATCTAGGTTCCATAGAGTCTCTCTCTGGAGACTTCATAATAATACCTAACATAGAAGTTAACTCCGAAATCATGGCAATCGAAGACGTTGGCAAATTGATTGTTATAACACAATCAACCACTGAAGAGATTTACAGATCTGTAGAAGAACTACCACTCGATGCCATAGTTATCTCTGGTGTAACGCATGAAGGCACCTTGTCTATAAGAGATATTATGTGGATGAGATCAATAAGAGATGCGAGCACAAAACCCATACTCCTCTCTGCCAATAGGACCCTAAGCTACCAAGAACTAAGCCTAATTAGAGACGCCGGTTTACAGGGCATAATACTGAACTTGAGCAAAGTGAAAGACAAAGAAGTAAAGGATATGCTAGCCTCCATAGATTCTATCCCTTCAAAGAAAATTGCGAAGGAATCTATATCAGCAACCCTACCAAGAAATCAATCTATCTCGTCTGACATAGACCATGATTTTGATGATGAGGAATTTGATTAGACAGCAAATGCAATCCTAGAATAGTAGTGGCCCTATTGTGTTGTGATACATACCAAATGAAAGGACAAGTCCTGGATGTCACAAGACAATATACAGGCCTCATCCCAAAGCAAATATCCTCGTAAACCTAAAATTTTCTACGGCTGGTATATAGTACTCGCGGCATCCGCAATAAATGTATATG
>MDTE01143649.1_pt1 | contig 11777 bp, 9 predicted proteins | sample 811231 | NCBI WGS metagenome assembly MDTE01 (sample SAMN05326651, study PRJNA326480) | marine metagenome | isolation source: seawater | place: Indian Ocean: Red Sea | collected 2010
AATGCTTCAATACACTTAATTGGAGTTGATCTATTAACAGAAGCTAATTCACATCATTTTTTCAATATATATAAAGGTTTCGATAGAGGATATTTCAAAAATAATTGGGATCAAGATAACTTTAATTACCAAAAAAGACTTAATATGATGCTTAATAATTTTGGAATACTAAAAAAACAAGGTTTAGAAATAATCAACCATTCTGAAAACAGCAAGCTATCTGAAATTTTTGGCTATACAAAATTATAACTATGATTGTAATGCCTTAATTCCTCTACTAATAATTTTTCCTAGCTCATTCTGTTCTTTTGATTTATTTGTTAGTATTTCAATAATTTCATCTGAAATAGTTTGCATTTTAGTATTACTTTTAACTATTGTATAAATTTCTACTAGAATGAGCCACTCATCAGGATATAAAATTCTAACCTCATCATAAACCTTCCTACAAATATCAATTTTTAAATTACCTAAACGAACTTGATTTATTTTTTCAAAAAATGAGTTCAATTTTATTTTATCTGGAGAAATATTTTTGTTAGTACTATTTTTTTTCTTTCTAAAATTATTAGAGTAATAATTCTTCCAATCAGCAGGCCCACCAAAAACAGAATGGACTTGACTACCGCAACATAGATCGTATATTCCCCAGCTAGGATCAAATAATATTTTATTGTTTAATTCTACTGTGCAACTTTGCATACTTATCAAAAGAAGACTTTCCTTCATATAAAGGGTATCAACCACTTTACCTCTAATTCTTAAATTTGATTTAAAACAAATATCTACTTCATTATTCAAATATACTCCAATTGTTTCTAATTCTGATTGATTACATTCAAATAGTGATTTATTAATTGTTTTTAATTTCCCCAAGGCAGATCCAAAACCCTCTTTGTGATAATTTTTACTATGACCTTTTAATTCTTGATCATTAAAAGATAACTGAGTTGGTCCTGAAAATTGCAAATAAATTGGCTCATTTTTATTATCCGTTATATAGTCTAATAGCAATCCAGAAATTTGCAGACCTGAATCTATAACAGCTGTATTTATACTTTGAGCTCTTTTTGCAATAGATAAGCCTTTGCTTCCACCTAATTTATATGCCATGTTTGCACTAAACTTAAATAGTTCCTCATTTAGGTTTTGAAAGCTCTCCGTAACAAATAATTGAGGTTGAGGCTCAGTTATATCATATTCATATTTTATACATTCAAGAGTAAAAGGTATTTTTTTTATTTTATCAAGCAGACAATCATTACTTTCACCAACAGATGATAATAATCCAGCACCATAAATTTTAGGATCATCAATACTACCAATCAATCCATATTCAGCAGACCACCAATTCATTCTAGCTAATTTTGAAGCTTCACTTATCCAGCTTATTGAACTAGAGCATTTTATAAATTTTTCTGTTATATTCTCTATATCTTTTTTGTCTGCATTAGGATTTTCCTTTAAATCTGACATCTCCCTAATAATTTCATATAATTCTAAATCTTCTTTTGATGCTATTGCTTTTTTGGCTATTTCACCATAATTAGATAAATAATTTGCATAATCTTGATCAGCTATGATAGGAGCATGACCTGCAGACTCATGAATAATATCTGGCGCAGAAGTATATGCAATGTGTTCGGCAGTTCTAATATCAATTGCAATTGCAAGTACTTTACGAGATAAAAGTTCCATAAAAGCTGATGGTGGTATAAAGCCTTGAACCGCAACCGCACCCCATCCGAATTTATCTAATTTTTTATCCATATCATCTACACGTGGAATTTTATCTAGTGGAATACCTGTTTGCTTAAGTCCTTTTAAATATATAGGATGAGCATTTTTTTTAAAAAATGGGACAGAAACCATCATTATAAATCTCCATACTGCTTGATCAATCTCTGTATATATTGAATAATCTTGTGTCGTAATATATTGCTTTAAGTGGTTCGGTAATTTTTCTGATGCTCTGCTCATAATTAATATTATGATTTTAATTCAATTAGGTTTTTATAATATTTCAATGATTCAGGATTCACCATAGAATCTAAATTTTTTATTTCAATATTTTGTATTGTATTTTTAACAGCTAATTCAACTTTTTTTCCATTAATTGTGTAAGGAATATCTTGAATAGAAATAATTTTTTCTGGAATATGCTTTGGACTACATGTTTTTTTTATTAAGTTCTTTATATTTTTTTTTAAATCCATATTCAAAGAAACATCTTGTTTCATTTTTACAAATAAAATGATTCTTTCATCATTATTCCATAGTTGTCCAACTACTATAGAGTCTTCAATTTCTATGAACTTTTCTATAGTTTGATAAATTTCAGAAGTTCCTATTCTTACTCCTCCAGGATTAAGTGTTGTATCTGAACGGCCAAATATTTTGACACCACCTTTTTTATTTATTGATATATAATCACCATGATACCATATTCCATTAAATTTTTCAAAATATGTCGAAAAATATTTTCTGTTTTTAATATCATTCCAAAAATATATAGGCATCGATGGGAAAGGCCTTGTACATACTAACTCACCTTTAAGATTATATGTTATGTCTCCATTTTCATTGTAGGAATGTACTTTCATACCTAAACCTATACATTGTAACTCTCCACGAAATACTGGTAACATTGGATTTCCTAAAGCAAAACATGATATGATATCAGTCCCACCTGAGATTGAACTTAATTGAATGTTTTTTTTCCAAGATTGATATATAAAATCATAATGTTCATCAATAAGCGGTGAACCTGTAGACAAAATACTTCGTAATTCAGGATATTTACTTATCAAATTAGGAACTATATTAAATGATTTAAGTGCACTAATATATTTTGCACTAGTACCAAAAACAGTTATTTTCTCTTTTATAGCGATGTTTAGCAATGATCTCTTATTAGGATAAAATGGGCTACCATCATATAAAATAATTGTTGCACCAACTGAAAGAGAAGAAGCTAACCAATTCCACATCATCCAGCCACAAGTAGTGTAATAGAAAATATTGTCTTCTCTTTTTAAATCAGTATGTAATATTAATTCCTTTAAATGTTGTATCAATGTCCCCCCTGCTGAATGAACAATGGATTTAGGCAAGCCCGTTGTACCAGAAGAATACATCACATATAAAGGGTGATTAAATGGCAATTGAGCAAATTCAATCTTCTCTGATTTATTAATAATAAAATCATCCCAAAATAACATTTTACTATTTATCTTATGTTTCGGTTTAGATAGATATGGAACTAAAATTATTTTCTCAATACTCTTGAGGTTACCTAAAATATCTTTAACTTTACTAATACAATCAATTTTTTTACCAAAATATTGATAACTAGATACAGTAAAAATTAATTTGGGTTTTATTTGACTAAAACGATCTAATACTCCCTTGACACCAAAATCTGGAGAACAAGATGACCATATTGCACCAATACTAGCAGTTGCTAACATCGCAATAATAGTCTGTGGTATATTAGGCATTAATCCAACTACTGTATCATTTTTTCTTATTCCTATATTCCACATAGCATTCGAAAGTCTAGCTACTTCTTTGTAAAGTTCATTATATGTTAAATGATTTTTATTTCCAGTTTCATCAAAAAATTTAATGGCAACTCTATCATCTTTATACCTTAATAGGTTTTCTGCAAAATTTAACTTCGAATTTAAGAACCATTCGGCACCAGGCATTTTATTTACATTATCTATTACATCTGTGTATGGTTCAGAATAAATAATCTGCGAATATTCCCAAAAAGACGCCCAAAAGTCAGGTATTTTATTTATGGACCAATTATATAAATCTGAATAATCATTAAAATTATTCATATATTTTTTATTTACAAATTTTATAAAGGAATTCATATTTGAAGATTCAATAGAACTAGCACTCGGAGTCCACATCATTTTACTCATTAAAAACTCCCAAATGAATAAGTTGCCAAGCTTCATAAATTTTATTTTTATCTATCAAATTTGCAATATCTTTCAACAATTCATTTTTATTTTTTTTATTATATATTTTTTCAATCTTCTTAGTTTTATCAAAGGGAGGAATTTTTTCTACGAAGGCTAATCGTGCAAGTTGCTGATTTGAAAAAATGTTTGAATTTTTAACTTCTTTGGGCAAATTATCAAATCCAATTGGAATAAATCGTGGTGGTGATAAATTAAACAAACCTTGGTTAGCTCTAGAATACCAATTTTTACCTAATCGAGATACTTGGTCTACTAATTTAGGGTCTATTTCACCTAATTCATTATATATATTATCTTTAGTATGAAAATATACTATTTCTGCCAAAATAAGGTTTCCTCCTGCGGGCTCTTTGCTAAGCTCAATATAATCTAATAATTTACATTCCATAATTATTGGAGATTCCGCAACTCCTGGGACAGATATCATTTTAGCCGGATATTTCGTTAAACCAGATTTTTTAAATTCATCAATTTCAGAGCTGTATTCTGCAGAACATATATTCATTTGATCAACCATATTATATGTGACAACAGATAATGCAAATTCTTTCGTTTCCAAAATATTTAATAGTGTATTTTTAGGATTACCCGTTCTACCACTGTAAGCTGGAGATATACCTATAATAGGGGGATTTGAACTAAAAGCATTATGATAACTAAATGGAGCTAAATTAATTTGTCCCTTAAGATTTTTACTTGAAGCAAAACCAATTGGCCTAGGTGCAATACTAGACAATAGCAGCTGATGTTTATCTTTTAAACTAAGTTTTTGGGGATTATATTGATTCATTAAGATGAATTTGATTTTCTAAAGAACCTAATCCTTCTATCTCCAAAGTAATTTTATCATTTGGTAATAACCATTGATTCTTTGTGATATTAGATCCATTTAACTCAAGAAAACACCCTGTTCCGCATGTACCAGAACCAATAATATCTCCAGGGAAAATATCTACACCATAACTTACTCTTTCAATAATTTGAGCAAAACTCCATGTCATATTACTTAAATTATCTTGAGAAACTTGAACATCATTTACATATGCTTTCATTTCTAAATTATATCGATCTCCATCCTTAGATACTGATTTAAAAGGTTCAAGTTCATCTTTCGTAACAAGGTAAGGCCCAAAAGATGAACCGAAATCTTTACCTTTTGCAGGGCCAAGATTTAATTTCATTTCTTGCATTTGTAGCCCCCTAGCAGAGAAATCATTCATAATCATAAAACCCCAAATATATTTGTCAGCATCACTAACTGAAATATTTGTACCACCTTTACCTATCACCGCAGCACATTCAAGTTCAAAATCTAGCTTATCAAGATGTTTAGATAATACAGGGAATTTGCCCGAACCATATACTGCATTATGATTTGTAAAATAGAAAATCGGGATTTCATCAAATTCAGGTATCATCTCTAAACCACGATTTTGTCTTGCGGTCAGAACATGTTGTCGAAAGGCATAAGCATCCCTAACTGATGGTGGATTTAGAATAGGAGAAAGCAAATTTACACTTGAAACTGGAATTGTTGGAGAGTTACTATTAATTACTGACTTAGCTAATAAAAATTGGTTTTCACCCCCTTTAATAAATCCAAGCACAGAATTAGAAATCCTATCATCTAACTTATTTAAGTCATAAATCATATCGTCTTCAACAGATCCCATTTTATTTTGATTATCAATTTCAAAACTTACCAACTTCATTTTTTTATTTCTCCTTTAACTTTATTAATACCAATCATAATTAGTCTAACCAACTATATGGATAACTTTTATCATCAATTTTCTTTGCAATTGTAGTTATCTGCAAAGGTTTAAAAGTATCTATCATCACTGCTAACTCATCTGTCTTTTCCTTACCTACAGAACTAAAATACTTGCCAGGTTGAGGGCCATGGGGCATACCCATTGGATGTAAAGTGATAGATTCTTCACCAATACCTTTTCTACTCATAAAATTTCCCTTAGAGTAGAAAATTACTTCATCGGAATCAATATTTGAATGGGGATAAGGAGCTGGAATTGATTTAGGGTGAAAATCAAATAAACGTGGAACAAACGAACATACTACAAATCCTGAACTTTGAAAAGTTTGATGAACTGGTGGAGGCTGATGTATCCTACCAACTATTGGCTCAAAATCTTTTATATTAATTTTCCATGGGAAATAATATCCATCCCATCCTACTATATCACATGGGTCATTATCATAATATATTTCTTGAACCCCAATGTGATTTTTTACTTTTATTAATGTTTCTTTATTAATATTATTTGGATCTTGAAGGATAGGTAATACTATATCTCTTTCACAAAAAGGTGAATGTTCTAGCAATTGGCCGAACTCATTCCTATATCTTGATGGTGTTTCAATAGGCGCACTTGATTCTATTATTAATGTTTTTAGAGAATCTATAATTTCTAACTTCCATATAATACCCCTAGGAATAATAATATAATCACCTTTAGTACAATCTAAATCACCAAAATTAGTCTTCATTTTTCCATTACCAGATTGAATATACAAAAGCATATCTTCTAATCCATTTCGGAAATAATAATTCATTGATTCATTTAAATTCCCAGTTGATATGTTTATGTCTTCATTATAGAATAATAATGCTTTAGAATTAATTAAATCACCACCTTTATTAATTTTGGAAGTTTGTAAATGACGAGGGCGGTGTTTAATTGAAACTGAAGTCTTATTCAATATTTCTAATTTTCCAATTTTTTTTATTTTTGTTGGTCTATTTAAATGATAAATATTTGAATAAATACCAGAAAAACCTTTTCTGCTTACCAATTCTTCGTAAAATATCTTTCCCCTTGGATTCTTATAAATTGTGTGTCTCTTATCTGGTATGTTTCCCGAACGATGATAAATTGGCATTATAAATTACCTCTCAAGGCTTGTTCTCTTTCAATTGATTCAAAAAGTGCCTGAAAATTACCTTGTCCAAACCCTCTAGAACCCTTTCTTTGAATAATTTCAATAAATAAAGTAGGTCTATCCTCTAATGGTTTTGTAAATAATTGCAATAAATAACCTTCATCATCTCTATCAATTAAAATGTTTAGTTTTTTAAGTATGCTAATATCCTCATCAATTGTACCTATTCTACTTTCTATATTATCATAATATGTGTCAGGGACTTCAAGAAACTCAACTCCATTTGATCTCATAGAACTAACGGCTTGTATAATATCACTAGTCAGTAAAGCAATATGTTGAGCACCTGGACCTTCATTATAATCAAGATATTCTTGTATTTGTGATTTTTTTATACCATTTGCAGGTTCATTAATCGGCAATTTAACTTTCCAATTTTTAGACCTTACAACGATACTTTTTAATGAAGAGTATTGTGTAGAAATATCAGTTTCATCAAATCTTACAAAATTAGTAAAACCAAAAATGTTTTCATAAAAACTTTTCCATTCATCCATCTTTCCTAATTCAACATTGCCAACGACATGGTCTATCGTTGAAATAGATGGAATTGGATTAGTAATTTCAGGTAAGGATAATTTAGCGTATCCAGGGGCCCAAAGCCCTTTATAATTATCTCGCCAAATAAATGAATGAATCGTATCACCATAAGTTTGAATTGAAGAATGTCCATATTTTCCATATGTATCCTCAACTACCTTAGGTTTCATTACACTTGTAGCACCTCTAGACATACATGAATCATATGCTTTTTCATCACAATCTACGGTAAAAGCAATATCATATACTCCATCTCCATGTTTATCAAGCCACTTAGAAGCATAATGCTTAGAAGATAATGGTGTTGTTAAAACAAAATATATTTTATTATTTTTAAGGACATAAGAAACACATTCCTTATTCCCTGTTTCAGGGCCAGAGTATGCATGTGGCTGAAAACCAAAAATAGATCTATAAAAATGTACCGCTTGCTTAGCATTCCCTACAAAAAACTCTATATGATTAAAGTCCTTTATAGAAAAATATTCTGTCCCTTGCCATTCTGTGGTTAAACTACCCAATAATTTCTCCTAATAAATTTTTAAGTAAATTATTATCTTATGATGAAAATATCTTTTAGATTATTTATCATAATTTAGTATAAATTCACTAATTTAATTATATATAATCATGGATAAAAAACAGATTGCGGTACTTGTTCCAGCTAGAGGTGGTAGCAAAGGGATACCATATAAAAATATTAAAAATTTTGCCAACTTACCTCTTATAGCACATACAATTAATTATGCAAAATCATCCAAGTATGTAAATAATATTATTATATCTACCGATGATGAAAAAATAGAATCAGTCGTTAAAAATCATAATGTTACTATTTTAAAACGCCCAAAAAAATTGGCAACAGATCATTCGACTACTGAAAGTGTTATTGAGCATTTTCTTAATAAAACTGAACCTAAACCTGATATTATCATATTACTTCAAGCGACAAGTCCTTATAGACCTCATAATTCTCTAGATGAAGCTATAGAAAAATTTATTAATAAAAACTACGATAGTTTTCTAAGCCTTTCTCCTACATCGCATTTTTTTTGGAAAATTAAAAATAATACAGTAACTGCTGAATATGATTATATTAATCGTCCAAGAAGACAAGATATGCTATCAAAAGATTTAAAATTTATTGAAAATGGATCATTATATATTTTTAAAAGAGAACATTTTGAAAAAATTGGAAATAGATTAGGTGGAAAAATTGGATATGTGATTTGGGATGAAAAATATAGTATGGAAATTGATACACCCTTACAATTTAAATTGCTGGAAAACATCTATAAAGAGAATTTGTTTTAATTTGTTTTTCTATAGTATCTCATTAAATTTGAAATAAATATAATCATCGTACAAGAAATTATAAAGGCAGAAAAACGAGGTGTAATTAATTCATTAAAAACTGGGTAAATAGTAAAAATTGTTCCACATAAAAGGCCTGCAATTATCCCTTCTTTTTTTGTCTCTTTCCACCAAAGACTCAGTAACAATGCTGGACCAAATGATGCACCTAGACCACCCCATGCATATGATACCATTTCAAACACCATTTTTTTCGATTGAGTTGCTAAATAAAAGCTAACTATTCCGATAAAAAGAGTAAAAATTCGCCCTATTGATAACATAGATATTTTTTTTGGAAATTTTTTTAAAAAAATAGAAATATCTTGAGTAACAATACTTGTAGATACAAGCAATTGTGAATCTGCAGTTGACATCATAGCTGCAATAGCTCCGCATATCACTATACCAGACATCCATATGGGCAAAAGATTTGTTGCCATTATAGGCATTAATTTTTCTGGATCTGAAATATTTGAAATTGAATTAATTATCATTCCTCTATAAACTAATTGTCCTTGCTCTAAAAGTTTAGCCCCTATTAACCCTATAAACAATGCACCAAAAAATGCAGGAATAGCCCAAGCATAAGCAATTTTTCTACTCTTTGAAATACTTCCGAGCTTATCGATTGCCATATATCTAGCAACTAAATGAGGTTGCCCCATATAGCCTAATCCCCAAGACAGTCCACTTAAAGCTGCCGACAAGGCTGCAAAACCCATCTTCCCTCCATATAAAGTAGACCAATCTAATATGGTTTCTTTAGAAACTTGATTTAATTCAAACCAACCTACTAAAGGTAATATAATAAGAGTACTTATCATTATAATTCCTTGTACTAAATCAGTCCAAGCAACAGCTAAGAATCCCCCCATAATGGTATAAAATATTATTATTATACAACCTATAAGCATTCCTTGAAACTCAGTTATTCCAAATGTAACATTTAGTACTTTACCAGCCCCACTAAACTGAGCTGAAATATAAAAAACAAAAAAAAAGGTGATAATAATTGCTGATAAAAATCTAAGAATTCCTGACTTATCATTATATCTTTTTTCAAAATATTCTGGTAGTGTCGTGAAGTTATATTGTTCTTTAGATTTACGGATTGGATATGCTATTAATAACCATGATAAAATTATTCCAAATAAACATCCAAATACAGTCCATATTTCGAATAAACCTAGTAACATGGCCGCTCCAGGGAGACCTAACAAAAGCCAAGCAGATTCACCAGATGCTCTTTCTGAGAAGGCTATTACAGTTGGTCCTAAACGATTTCCACCAAGAGAAAAATCTTTGAAGTTTTTTGTACGACTTGATGCGAACAAACCTATAATTAATATTAAAATTAAATAAAATATAAAGCCTATAAGAATGGGGTCCATGCTTTCTCCAGATTAATTTTTATTCATTTAAAAATTTATCGAAATGTGAGTTTCTTATTTATTGTAAATTTAAATTGAATATATGAAAAAAATTATAATAAATGATTAAAATATATATAACAGGTGGAACTTTTGATAAAGAATACAATGAAATAGATGGAAAATTGTATTTTAAGAATACACATATGTATGATTTACTTAGCCTAGGTAGGTGCAATATAAATGTTGATATTGAAACTCTTATGATGATTGACAGCCTCAAAATGACAGCAACCGATCGCAATTATATTGTTGATAAATGTATCCAGCAACCACTACAAAAAATTATTATTACTCACGGTACCGATACAATGGTAAAGACAGCTCAATTGTTAGAAAAAAATATTAAAAATAAAACAATTATCTTAACGGGAGCGATGATTCCGTTTACGTTTGGTAGCTCTGATGGCCTTTTCAATATGGGAAGTGCAATTGCCTTTGCTCAATCATTAGAAAATGGAGTCTACATTTCGATGAATGGACATATCTTTAAGCCTGATAATGTATATAAAAATAAAAATGTTGGAATTTTTGAACCTTTGAAGGATAAAGATGCCTCAAATCAAACCATTTAAGGGATTCTTACCCCCTCATGATTTAGCTGAAACTATTTCATCTCCTCCATATGATGTAATTTCTGAAAATGAAGCACGATTAATTATAAAATTATATCCTCATTCTTTTCTGCGTGTTATAAAACCTGAAATAGATTTCAATTCTAAATCAAATTTAGATTCGTTTACAATACATAAAAGAGCCAAAGAAAACCTAAATAATTTGATTGAAACTAAAAAACTCATTCAAGATGAACAAGAATCTTTTTATCTTTATCAAATAAAACAAAATTCACATATTCAAACAGGAATAGTCGCAACGGTCTCTGTAGATGAATATGATAGCGGGATTATTAAAAAACATGAGCTCACTCGACCTGATAAAGAAGATGATAGAACAATGCATATAAATATTACTAATGCTAACACTGGACCAGTCTTTTTGACATTTAAGAACGATCTAAGTATTCAAAAAATATTAGAAACAATAATAATTAAAAAACCCTCCTTATCCTTTCAATTAAAAGATAAAACATTACATAAAATATGGAGAGTTAATTCAAAACAGAATATTGATAAATTAATTAATTACTTCAAACAAATTGATAAATTTTATATAGCAGATGGGCATCATAGAGCAGCTTCTGCATCTAGAGTACAAAAACTACGGATCACTAATAACAAACATCACAAAGGCAACGAACATTATAATTATTTTTTATCTGTAATATTCCCTGATGATGAAATGAATATCATTGACTATAATAGAGTTGTAGATGGATTGAATGGATTATCAGTAAATAAATTAATTACAGCTCTAAAAAATCACTTTGATGTTAACATTTTACCTAGGTCAGAAAAACCAAATATTCTACATAATTTTTCTATGTATATTGATGGCAAATGGTACCTTTTAAAAACTAAAAATAATATTTTAT
>MDTE01007534.1_pt1 | contig 11775 bp, 22 predicted proteins | sample 811231 | NCBI WGS metagenome assembly MDTE01 (sample SAMN05326651, study PRJNA326480) | marine metagenome | isolation source: seawater | place: Indian Ocean: Red Sea | collected 2010
ATCAATTGAAATTAATCCTAATGGACTATCTTCAGATTTATTTTTTGGTGCTTGAACATAGCCCTTTCCAGTACTGACCATAAGCTCCATGTGAAAGTTTGTTTTTTCATCTAAATTGCAAATAGTTTGCTCTGGATTGAGAATTTCAACTTCTGGAACTAAACTAATATCTTTAGCTTTAACTTCCTTTGGACCTTTTATGTCTAAAATTATTTTTTTTGTAGACGAAGAAGAAGATTTTATTGCTAAATTTTTTACATTAAGAACTATATCTGTCACATCTTCTCTTACTCCCTTTATTGATGAAAATTCATGTAAAACACCATCAATTTGAATAGCTGTAACTGCTGCGCCTTGAATTGACGAAAGTAAAATTCTTCTCAAAGAGTTGCCTATAGTCTGACCAAAACCTTTTTCGAGTGGTTCAGCAACAACTTTAGCAATTGTCTTATCATCGTTACTTGAAATATCAAGTTTATTTGGCTTTATTAAAGCTTTCCAATTTTTGTCAATTATGTTCGATGTGGTCTGCATTATACTCTCCTCCTTTTTGGTGGCCTAGCTCCATTATGTGGCATAGGTGTAGTATCTTTTATTGATAAGATTTTAAAACCTCTTGATTGTAAAGACCTAAGCGCAGTTTCCCTACCAGAACCAGGTCCCTTAACCTGAACAGTTAAAGTTCTTAGTCCTTGTTCAAAAGCTTTTGCTCCTGCATCATCCGCAGCAACTTGAGCAGCATATGGAGTTGATTTTCTTGAACCTTTAAAACCTTTTGCGCCAGCAGATGACCAGGACACAACATTTCCACTTTCATCCGCAATTGAAATTATAGTATTATTAAAAGTTGAGTAAACATACGCAATACCGGAGGTTATATTTTTCTTAGTTTTTTTCTTTTTTTTGAACGAGCTAACTTTTTTTGTTTCAACTTTTTTTAAATCTGTTTTTTTCTCTACTTTTTCAATTTTTTTATTCATATAGATTGATTATTTTTTCAGAGGAGTTAATTTTTTTCCTGCAATTGCAATAGCTTTCCCTTTACGAGTTCTTGCATTACATTGGGTTCTTTGACCTCTTACAGGAAGTTTTTTTTTATGCCTAGAACCTCTATAACAAGCAAGATCAACTAACCTTTTAATATTTACTGAGACTTCTCTTCTTAAATCTCCTTCAACTTTATGATTTGCATCAATAAATTCTCTTATTTTTAAAACTTCCTCTTCTGAAAGTTCGTTAACCCTTTTTGATGAGGGTATATTAAGTTTCTCACATATTTTTTTTGATGAAAAAGGCCCAATACCGTGAATATATGTAAGGGCGATACTAACAACTTTATTTTGTGGAATGTTTATTCCTGCAATACGAGCCATATTCAATGATTTAAGTTATTGCGTATTTATATTGAGTAATTTTTCAAAGTCAACCCTTGATACTTTCAATTAATCCGCCAATTTCAGTATTTATCTCGGTTATACTTGCCTCACCATTTATTATTTTGAGTAAATTAGATCGCTTGTAATATTCCAATAAAGGTTCAGAAGAATTTTCATAAGTTTTATATCTTTTTACTGCAACTTCTTCATTATCATCAGTTCTGTTCTCTTGAATTTGTCTTTCTAAAATTCTTTTTTTTACAGTTGCTAAGGTTACTGATAGTTTTAAAACGATATCTATTTTTTGATTATATTTCTTCAATAAATTGTCTAAGTTTTTTGCTTGATTTAAAGTCCTGGGATAACCGTCAAAAATAATCTTATTTTTATAAGTTTCATTTGAAATAAATCTTTCAATTAAGTCACTTACTATTTTATCTGAAACTAATTCTCCAGAATTAATTATTGAGGAAATTTTTAAACCTAGATCGGTTTTATTTTTAATTTCTTTTCGCAATAGATCCCCTGTAGATAATTGATAAAGTTTGTATTTTTCTACTATATTTTTTGATTGGGTTCCTTTACCTGCACCAGGAGGTCCAAAAATAACTATATTCATGAATATTTATTTTCCAAATTTAGTCTTTTTAATCAATGATTCATATTGTGAGCTCATTAATCTTGTTTGAACTTGAGTCACGGTGTCCATTGCAACAACAACAACAATTAAAATAGAAGTGCCTCCTAAATAAAAAGGAATAGGATATTTAGCAATCAGAAATTCGGGCATCAAACACACAAATGTTAAATAAAGCGAACCAACAGTTGTTAATCGTATAAGAATTGTATCTATGTATTCGGCTGTTCTGTCACCAGGCCTTATTCCAGGAATATAACCTCCATACTTTCTTAAATTTTCAGCTGTCTCTTTCGGATTAAAGACTATTGAAGTATAAAAAAATGAAAAGAAAATAATTCCTGAAGCATATAATAGCATATAAAGAGGCTGTCCTTGTGTAAACATAGACGAGATTTTTAAAAACGTATCTGACTCTGCAAATCCAAAATTTGAAATTGTGATGGGAAGTAATAAAAGAGCTGAAGCAAAGATTGCTGGAATAACCCCAGCTGTGTTAATTTTTAATGGCAGATGTGAAGACTCTCCGCCATACATTTTATTTCCTACTTGTCTTTTAGGGTAATTAATCAAAATTTTTCTCATAGCTCTCTCAAAGAAAACAATAAATAAAACAGTTAATATTACTAAAACAAAAATTCCAACAATCATAAGAGCTGATAAAGCTCCTGTTCTACCAAGTTCGAATGTTGAGGCTAATGCTCTTGGTATTTCGGCAACAATTCCGGAAAAAATAATCAATGAAATTCCATTTCCAACCCCTCTTAAAGTAATTTGTTCACCAAGCCACATTAAGAAAGTAGTTCCAGCTACTAAGGAAATTGTAGTTGTAACTTTAAAATATATACCTGGATCAATTACTAAATTACCTGCATTTTCCAAACCTACTGAAACACCATAACCTTGTAAAATTGCGATTAAAACAGTTCCATATCTTGTAATTTGAGTAATTTTCTTTCTTCCTATTTCGCCTTGTTCTTTAAGGTTTTTAAAATAATCAGATACTCCGGTAAGTAATTGTACTATTATTGAAGCAGATATATACGGCATAATTCCTAAAGCGAAGATAGCCATTCTAGTAACAGCGCCACCTGAAAACATATTAAACATTCCCAATAACCCTTTTTGACTAGAAGACATTATTTCTTTTAATGCTAAAGGATCTATTCCAGCTAATGGAACATAAGTTCCTAACCTATAAATTATCAATAATAATATTGTAAAAAAAATCCTATTTTTAAGGTCTTTGGCTTGACTAAAAGCTCCAGCAGTATTCAGAGTTTCACTAGACATAAAATTATTTTTTGATCAAGCTAAGCTTTCCACCAGCTTTAGCTATTTTATCTTGTGCTTGTTTTGACGCATAATGGGCAGAAATTTCTATATTTTTCTTTAGTTCCCCTTGGCCTAGAATTTTCAGCTTAGCATATTTTTTACTTATAAATTTTTTTTCTTTTAAAATTTTAATATCTATAGTTTTTGAACTAGAACTTTTCTCGCAGAAAATTTGAATTTTTGACAAGTTAATAACTGCAATTTTTTTGTTTTTAATTTTTTTAAAACCTCTTTTTGGCAACCTTCTATATAAAGGCATTTGGCCTCCCTCAAAACTTTTTATAGCTACCCCAGATCTTGATTTTTGACCTTTATGTCCTCTAGAGGATGTTTTGCCCTTTCCAGACCCAATTCCTCTTCCAACTCTAATTTTTTTCTTATTAGTTTTTACCAAATTGTTTAATTCCATTAACTTCCTTCTCTTTTAATTATAATTTCAGAAATTTTTTTTCCCCTGATAACTGAAAGTATTTTTGGAGAATTTTGTGATTTAAGACCATTTATACATGCTTTTAAAACATTGTGAGGGTTAGCTGATCCTAAAGATTTTGCTACCACATCTTGGATACCTAAAACTTCGCAAACAGATCTTATAGCTCCACCAGCTATTATTCCAGTACCCGCAGGTGCTGCTCTTAAAAATACTTTCCCTGAACCATTTTTTCCCTTAACATCATGATGCAAAGTTCTTCCCTCTTTAAGGGGAATTTTTACTAAATTTCTTTTAGCTACCTCTGTCGCTTTTTTAATTGCATCTGGAACTTGTTTAGATTTTCCTTGACCAATACCTATAGACCCTTTTTGGTTACCTACTACAACTAAAGCTGCGAAACCAAATCTGCGACCTCCTTTAACCACTTTTGTAATTCTGTTAATTGCAACAAGTTTTTCTTTAATTTCAGTTTCTATCTTTTTTGTTTCCCTCATTTTAAAACTTTAATCCATTTTTTCTTAATGTTTCAGCAAATATTTTTACTCTACCATGATACTTGTATTCGCCTCTATCGAAATAAACTTTATTAATATTTTTTTCTTTAGCTCTGTTCGCTAATATTTCACCAATTATTTTTGATTTTTCCATTTTTTTAGCTTTTTTTTCTTTAATTATTTTCTCAATAGATGAAGCAGAAACTAAAGTTTTTTTTTTAATATCATCAATAATTTGCGCTGAAAGATTATTTAAAGATTTAGAAACTGTTATTCTATACCTATTCACATTTACGCTCCTCAATTTCTTTCTATTCCTTTTTTTTCTTCTAAGTTTGTTGTTAATTTTTTTCATTATTTTTTCTTTCCTTCTTTTCTAAGAACAAATTGCCCTTTTTCTTTAATTCCTTTTCCTTTATATGGTTCTACAGGTTTTAAATTTTTGATATCAGCAGCAATTTTTGAAACTAATTCTTTATCCACACCATTTATTTTAATAATTGTTTGTTTTTCAACTGTAATTTTTATTTCTTTTGGTATTTTAAAATTCACATCATGGCTAAAACCAATCTGAAGGTTTAAACTCTCTCCTTTTAGATTAGCTCTAAAACCAACACCGTTTAGTTCTAGAATTTTTTCGTGTCCTTTAGATACGCCTGTCACAGCATTATTAATTAAACTTCTATATGTTCCCCACATTACAGAAGTCTTTTTATCAATATTTTTGCTTAATGGTTGAATTTGAAACTCACTTTCATTTAGTTTTGAAGAAAATATTTTTTCATTAATATTTAGTTTCTTTGAACCTTTAGGACCTGATATTGTTAAATTTGATCCTTCAATTTTTATTGAAGACTCTTTAGGAATGATAATATTTTTTTTTCCAATTTTAGACATTAAAATACCTTACAAATTATTTCACCACCAACATTATTTTTTCTTGCTTCAGTGTCACTCATTACTCCTTTAGGCGTTGATAAAATTGCAAGGCCCAAACCATTCATTACTTTCGGAATACTTGAAGCTCTAGAATAAACTCTTCTACCTGGCTTCGAAATTCTTTTTATCTCTTTAATTACAGGATCACCTTCGTAATATTTAAGACTTATTTTTAAAATAGTTTTATTATTTTCTGTCTTATCAATAAAGAAGTCTTTTATATAACCTTCGCTTTTTAAAATTTCTAAAATATTTTTCCTAAAATTTGATGATGGTATGTTTATAAAGTTTAACGATCTCATTTGACCGTTTCTAATTCTTGAAAACATATCTCCTATTGGATCTGTAAATGTCATAATGTTCCTACCAGCTTGATTTTGTTATACCCGGAATTTTGCCTGAAGACGCCATATCTCTCAGCGCAATTCTTGAAATTTTTAATTTTCTGTAAACCCCATGGGGTCTCCCAGATACTTCACATCTATTTCTTATTCTTATTTTCGACGAATTTTTTGGAAGCTTATTTAATTTTAATTGAGCCTCAAATCTTTCTGAAAGTTCTAACTTTTTATTATTAATAATTTTTTTTAACTTTGCTCTTTTTATTGAATATCTTTTAACTAACTTTATCCTTTTTCGGTTTTTTTCTATTGCACTTTTTTTTGCCATCTCTACCTCAGTTTTTTTTAGTAATTAAAGGAAAATTAAATTCTTTTAATAATTCTAATGTCCCCTCTTTGCTTTTGCTATTAGTAACAATTGTAATATCCATGCCTCTTATTTTATCTACTTTATCAAAATTTACCTCAGGAAAAACTATGTGCTCTTTGATACCAAAAGAAAAATTATTTGAGCTGTCAATTCCCTTCGAGGGCAACCCTCTAAAATCTTTAATTCTTGGTAAAGCAATATTTACCAATCTATCTAAAAACTCATACATCTTATGTGATCTTAAGGTAACTTTAACTCCAGCGTTTGAGCCTTTACGGGTCTTAAAATTTGATATTGATTTTTTAAACTTAGTTATTACAGGTCTTTGCCCTGATATCAATGCCATATCATCAACACACATTTTCAATTTTTTTCCATCAGCTGCATCTTCGCCAAGACCCATATTTAAAATAATTTTTTCTATTTTCGGGACTTGATGTTTATTTTTTAATGAAAGTTTACTCATTAATTTTGAAATAATTTCTTTATCATAATTATTTTTTAATCTTGGTTTCATTATTTTTTCTCACTTTTGCTAATTTTTTTGTCTATATTTTTTACATTAGATTGATGTATGTAATTTTCTTTACTTATAATACCGCCTTTATTTTCTTTAGTTGGCTTTAGATGTTTTTTAATCATGTTAATTGACTTAACTTTTACACTGTTTAATTTTTTATTAATCTCCAATATTTCTCCTGTTTTGCCTTTATCCTTACCAGTAATTATTTTCACCTGAATTCCTTTTTTAAAGTTCATTAAAGTACCTCTGGAGCTAAAGAAATAATTTTAGTGTGACCTTTAGATCTTAATTCTCTTGTCACTGGTCCAAATATTCTTGTTCCAATAGGTTCGCCCTTATCATCTGTGAGAACAACAGCGTTTTTATCAAATTGCACCTTTGAACCATCATCTCTATAAATTTCTTTCCTTGTTCTAACAACAACTGCCTTATGTACTGCGCCTTTTTTTACTTTTCCTTTTGGAATTGCATCTTTTACACTAATTACAATTATATCTCCAACAGAGGCATATCGTCTTTTAGATCCTCCAAGAACTTTTATACACTCCACTCTTTTAGCTCCAGTATTATCTGCCACTGTAAGTTCTGTTTGTATTTGTATCATTATTCAACTACCTGCCAAGTTTTCTTTTTGGAAAAAGGTTTTGACTCTATTATTGAAACTTTTTCACCTTCCTTAAATTTATTTTTTTCATCATGTGCATGATATTTTTTTGAACTTTTAATTATTTTTTCATAAAACGGATGTTTAAATTTTCTCACCACTTCAACTACTATGGTTTTATTATTTTTAGCGCTTGTAACAATGCCTTTTAGTATTTTTTTTGTCATTTTGTATTCTTTAAAGTTGTATATAATCTTGCAATACTCTTTTTTATCTGAGAATATTGTGCAGGATTTTGAATTTGATTATTAATCTTTTTAAATCTTATATTAAACAAATCCTTTTTTAAAGTTAGTATCTTTTTTACTGCCTGATCTTTAGTTAAGTTTTTATCTTCTTTTTTTTTTGCCATATTTACCTTTTTATAAATTTTGTTTTAATAGGAAGCTTCGCTGAAGCTTTATAAAGTGCAATCTTTGCAACTTCCTCTGTAACACCATCGACTTCAAAAATTATTCTTCCAGGCTTTACTCTACAAGCATAATACTCTGGTGAACCTTTGCCTTTTCCCATTCTTACTTCAGTCGGTTTTTTAGATACTGGAATATTAGGAAAAACTCTAGTCCAAACTTTGCCTGTTCTTTTCATATATCTAGTAAGAGCAACCCTCGCCGCTTCAATTTGTTTTCCTATAATTCTATCAGGTTGAATTGCTTTCAATCCAAATTGGCCATAATTAAGTGTCACCGCTCTGGTAGCTTTACCGTGTATTCTCCCTTTAAAAGCCTTCCTATACTTAGTTCTAACTGGCTGTAACACTTTTAACCCTTTCTTTTTTTTCTTTCTCTATATCTTTTGCCATTAACTCACCTTTATAAATCCAAACTTTCACTCCAATAATGCCGTAAGTTGTCAAAGCCTCTGCAAAACCGTAATCAATGTCAGCTCTTAAAGTATGAGAAGGTATGCTGCCTTCTCTTAACCATTCCGTTCTTGCAATCTCATTTCCTGCTAGTCTTCCACTAATCATTACCTTGATGCCCTTGGCATTAAGTCTCATAGCCGACTGCATTGCTCTTTTCATCGCACGTCTGTAGGCTACTCTTTTTACTAGTTGTTGTGCTATATTTTCTGCCACTAAATTTGAATTTAGTTCAGGCTTCTTAATTTCTTTAATATTCACAGTAACTTCTCCATTAGTAATCTTCATTATATTTTTCTTAATTTTTTCTATATCTGCACCTTTTTTACCGATCACAAATCCAGGTCTTGAAGTATGAATTGAAACAGTGCATTTTTTTGATGATCTTTCTATAATTATCTCTGAAACGCCAGAATTTAAAATATTTTTCTTGATATATTTACGAATTTTAAAATCTTCAATTAAATATTTTCCAAAATCTCTTTTTTTTGCAAACCAGGTTGAATCCCAGCCTCTATTAATTCCTAACCTTAATCCTATTGGATTTATTTTTTGTCCCATTATTTATTTACCTTCTTTTCCTTTTTTTCCTCTAAGATAATTGTAATTCGACTGAAGGGTTTTTTAATTGGACTAGCTCTACCTTTTGCTCTAGGCCTAAATCTCTTCATTACCAGAGATTTTCCCACATATGCTTCTTTGACAAATAGATTATCTATATCGTATTGATTGTTGTTCTCTGCGTTAGAAATTGCTGATTTTACTGTTTTACTTACATCTTTGGCAATTTTTTTCCTTGTAAATTCTAAATCTTTCAGAGCTAGATCAGCTTTTTTTCCTTTAATAAAATTCAAAACTAAAGAGATTTTTCTAGGACTTGATCTTACATTTTTATTAATTGCTTTAATTAAATTATTTTTTTGCATTTTCACTTCCTTCTTTTACAGGTGCTGCTGCTGCAGCTTTTTTATCAGCAGGTGTATGTCCTTTAAATGTTCTAGTAGGTGCAAATTCACCAAGTTTATGTCCGACCATTTCCTCAGAAATAGTAATAGGAATAAAATTTTTACCATTATGAATCATAAAACTGTGACCAACAAAATCTGGTATAATTGTTGAGTTCCTTGACCATGTTTTAATTGGTTTTTTACCAGAAGAACCTTTAAGTTTATCTATCTTTTTAAGAAGGCTCGGATGTACGAAAGGTCCTTTCCAGATTGATCTTGTCATTACTTATTCCTTTTCTTTCTTCTAGTTAATATTAATTTGTCACTTCTTTTTGGTCTTCGTGTTTTAAGCCCTTTCGCAGATTGACCCCAAGGTGAAACGGGACTTCTACCTCCAGAAGTTTTACCCTCTCCTCCACCATGAGGATGATCAACTGGGTTCATGGCTACTCCTCTTGTTTGAGGTCTTTTTCCTCTCCATCTATTTCTCCCAGCCTTCCCTATTTTAATGTTCTTTTGATCAGAATTAGATACCACTCCGATTGTAGCAGTACAAAGACTGTTTACTTTTCTAGTCTCTCCTGATGAAAGTTTTAAAATCGCGTAGTCGCCATCATAACCAGATAAAGTTATAGAAGATCCTGCAGATCGCGCAAGTTTTCCTCCATTTCCTGGTACCAATTCTACATTATGAATTAAAGTTCCAGGAGGAATATCTTTTAATTCTAGTGAGTTACCAATTTTAATCTCGGACTTTTTACCTGATTGAATTTTATCTCCAACTTTTAATCCTTGAGGACTTATAATGTAAGCCTTTTCCTTATCTTCGTATGTGATTAAGGCAATATAAGCTGTTCTATTAGGGTCATATTCAATACGATCAACTGTTGCAAGAATGTTTTTCTTTTTTCGATAGAAATCTATTATTCTATATTTATGCTTAGAACCTCCACCAATATGTCGAGATGTTATTCTTCCGTTGTTGTTTCTGCCTCCTGTAAAATTTTGACCTTTTGTTAAAGGTTTGTATGGTGATCCTTTCCATAAAGTGCTTTTATCTAGAACCACTGTTGCTCTTGTAGATTTTGTATAAGGTTTAAATGTTTTCAATGCCATAAATTAAATTCCAGTTGTTAAATCAATACTTTGTCCTTTTTTTAGAGTAATAATTGCTTTTTTATAGCCTGTTTTGTATGCTTTTTTTCCTTGTCTAATTTTTAATTTTGTTTTTTGATTAATAATATTAATTTTTACAACATTTACTTTAAATAATTTTTCAATATTTTTTTTTATCACTTTTTTATTTGCTTTTGAGTGTACTTTAAAAACAGTTTTGTTTTGTTCAGATAAAATAGTTGCTTTCTCAGTTATTATTGGATTTATAATTGAATCTATGTAATTAATTTTTTTCATTTAGTATCCTGCTTTGTATTTTTTTTGCTGAAGTTGAGGTGAAAATAACATTTTTATATTTAAAAAGGTCATATATATTTGTTCCCTCATCTTTAAGTAACTTAAGATTTCGAATATTTCTTGCTGATCTATTTATATTTTTAAGAGAATCATTGTCGGAGATTACTAGGACATTGCTTAACTTATTCAATTTCAAAAATTTACTAAATTCCTTTGTTTTTTTTAGCTCTTTTTTAACGTCAGAAATTATAAATAGATTATTGTCCGAGGTCTTCTTCGATAGTGTTTGTGCTAAAGCAAGTTTTCTTACTTTTTTATTTATCTTTTTTATTTTATAAACTTTTCCTTTCGGGCCATGCGCTACACCACCTCCAACAAAAATAGGTGCTTTCTTACTAGCGTGTCTTGCCCCTCCGCTACCTTTTTGTGCGATAATTTTTTTAGTTGAGCCCTTGATTTGATTTCGTTGTTTAGTTTTTGCTGTTCTGGGTTTTGCATGATTAAGTTGCCAATCAATTACATATTTTATTAACTGGTGATTAACTCTCAGCTTTACCAGCTTATCTGAAATTTCTATTGAAGAAGGTTTAGATCCGTCAATGTTTAATAATGGAAATTTCATTTACTTTTTCCCTTTCTTAGCTGCAGCTGCCTTTATTCTTGCATCATGTTTTTCTTTAAGAGTTTTTCTTTTAACGTTTTTTATGGACTCTCTTAATAAAACTATTGAATTTTTTGAACCAGGGATAGAGCCTTTTAAATAAATTAGATTATTTTCGACATCCGATTTAATTATTTCTAAATTTAACATTGTTCTAAATTTATCTCCCATGTGCCCTGCCATTTTTTTACCTTTAAACACTTTTCCTGGATCTTGTCTCTGGCCTGTTGACCCATGTGACCTATGAGAAACCGATACACCGTGAGATGCTCTCAGACCGCCAAAATTCCAACGTTTCATAACTCCAGCAAAACCTTTGCCTGTAGTTTTAGATCTTACGTCCAAAAACTTTTTATCCTTAAAAATTTCTAAACCAAGTTCATTTCCCTCTTTAAATGTTTCATTATTTTCTACACGAAATTCCTTCAATATTTTTTTTGGTTCAGTATTTTTTTTTGAAAAATATCCTTTCATTTGTTTTGTTAGTTTAGAATTTTTTAATTTTAAAAAACCAACTTTAACTGCGTTATAACCTCTTTTTTCTTTAGTGATCACGTCTAAAACCCTTGCTTTTTCAATTTTTATGACTGTCACTGGTATCGATTGTCCAGTTTCTATGAATTCTCTTGTCATTCCTAATTTTGTTCCTATTAATCCAATGCTCATAATTTTAAATTTTTATTTCTATATCCACGCCAGAAGCTAAATCTAGCTTCATTAAAGCTTCAACTGTTTGTGGAGTTGGTTCTATAATATCAATCAATCTTTTATGAGTTCTAG
>MDTE01056460.1_pt1 | contig 11775 bp, 9 predicted proteins | sample 811231 | NCBI WGS metagenome assembly MDTE01 (sample SAMN05326651, study PRJNA326480) | marine metagenome | isolation source: seawater | place: Indian Ocean: Red Sea | collected 2010
CAAGCGAACATTAAGATTTGCATCCATAATCATATGGGCAAGCCCCAGAACATGCGCTGCACCTCCCATATCTTTTTTCATACGTAACATGCCGGCAGCACTTTTAAGATCCAAGCCCCCCGTATCAAAACACACACCCTTGCCTACTAGTGTTACCTTAGGTGCGCTCGGTCTGCCCCAAGTCATATCAATTAGACGAGGAGCTTTCTCGGCCGCCCGGCCTACCATATGTATAGTTGGATAGTTTTTTTTCAAAAGATTATTGCCAATCAAGATGCTAATTTTGGCACCATGTCTCTTAGCGAGTTTGCGCGCCGCGGATGACAGTTCCGGCGGTCCCATATCTTCTGGAGGAATGTTAATTAGATCGCGCACCAAGGCGGTCGCATCCGCTGTTCGAATGACCATTTTTCTATCACAGTCTTTTGGCCAAACGAGAGTTGGCATTTTGATTGGTCTGGTCTTACTTTTATACTTTGTAAACTTATAACACCCAAGTCCCCAACCTAGTGCAGCGGCAGTTGCACCAGCCCGGTCCATTCGAGCATCAATTCGATATTTGCCCGCAGGAAGTTTCAAGGGTAAGGAAGCATAGCTCCACAAAGCTTGATGACTTTCCAACCCCAATAGTATTTTTGCCAATGATCCGTCATTTCTACCTACAAGGCTCATTGAACCGGGCTTGGCTTTAAAGCCTGTGCTTTTTACCCAAAGACGCATGGCAGTGTCCTGCTTCTTGAGCCAGGCATTGAATACACCGGTTTCTATCGGAATGATTGGCACCGTTCGGCGATCTGCGGAATTTGCAAAATCATATGTCATTTTAGATCTATGCCCTCCGAAATGTTCTTAATCATTGATTCCATATCTACCGCCCCATTAATACGCGAGCCAATTGCGATATGGGGGCTCATGACTACTTTTTTGTAGGGCAGAAACGGATCATCCGTTTCCCCCGGTTCCTTGTAATGAACATCCATGCCTAATCCGCCGACCCTGCCTGTCTCGAGGGCGGCAAGTAATGCTTCTTTCTGTATAATATCCGCACGGGCAATATTTACGATAATAATACCCGGTTTTGCACTTTCTAACTGCTGCGAGCCAATAAGACCTTTAGTGCTGTCATTCAAAGGTACATGAATACTGACAAAATCAGATGTCTGAAATAACTCATCAAGCGTAACAAATCGAGCCTTAAATTGAGTTTCAAGATCCGATGCCAATTGATTTCGCTGCGTGTAAATAACTTCCATATCAAATGCATTAGCCCAGTTTGCTACGTATCTTCCAACCGACCCTAGCCCTACAATTCCCAAAGTTGAGCCAAACATGTTTTTCACACCTGAAATACGCGCCCAGTTAGAATTAGCTGTATGACGACGATCATATTCTCTAGCCGGCCAGCCTGCCGCCTTAAGCGACTCAATTGTTAAAAGTTTATTGGTCTCTACCGTTTTTTTTGCCAAAGCCATCATTAGTGAAAAAGCATGCTCACCGACTGCAACATTGACGGTACGATGAAACGGTAATGCTGGGATATTTTTTGCAGAACATGCAGCCTCATCAATATTCCGCATATCAGTGCGAAAATTTTGAATAAATTTAAGTTTAGGAGCCAAGGATAGTTCTTTCACCCCAACTATAAAATCTTCTACAACAACCGCATCTGCATCCTGCAAGGCCTGTTGAAACTCTTCTTGGCTATTGGTTAAAATTACACGCGATGGGGAAACAGCAGGATATTTTTTTCGAATTTTTTCACACCATTCTGGGAATTCTGGCATATCTACTGAATAATAATCGGCAAATGCAGTAATTCTTTCAGCGTCGCAATCTGGGTCTAGTATAACGCTCAGGGCTCGAATGATATGATCATTTTGTATGACAAGAGTAGGCATATCTCTGGGTTTCTCCACAGATTCTGAATAAAAAATGAGTGTTACCATATCGCCGCGACATCCAGCGAACAACTGGTATGCTTATATTAATCCGAACCACCAAATAATAAATCTGCAGCCGGATCAGCCATGCGCCATCCACTATGTCCTACGCCTGGAACCACAGAAATTTTCCAAAAAAATGGTGTTCCCAACCTTTGGGCCATTTCTTTTGCTGTACGATAAAAATAAAGCCCTCTGGCCAATCTATGTGGACCTTGAGCCTTTGCCTTTTGAGTAGTCCTTAAACTTCTATGATTTTCATTATCATCATCCTGACCCAACAAAATAATCAATTTTTGTTTGAAAGACCACGAAAGAAGTTTGTCCGCCTCAATTGTATTACCCATCCCATAAGGAAATTCGACTTTGATATCGGGTACAGTATACCAGCCCGCATTAGCTGCCACCGCTGCGATCAATTTTTTTGATGGACAAAAAAGAATCATGCGATGAACAAATTGGGATCCAGCAGAATGCCCAAACAGCGAGTAACCTTTTTGCATAAAACCGAGTTGTGACTTTGCTTGTTCAAAAACCCTATCAATGACGAGATAGGATCTGGCGTCTAAAGGTAAAAATTGGCCAGCTCTATTTTTCATATTACCAAGGTTAAATTGCCTAGAACCCCTATATATCTCTCGCGAAAACTCGGGCGCCAAGACGAGAACACCATATCGCTCCGCTGAATTTATAAAATAGTCCCTATAGCGATCTGCATTCCTGCTTTGCCCATGGATTACAATCAAAACTCTACCATTAGCTTGAAACGACCTAGGTCTATAAAAATAAACATCCATTGGGGAAGCATTTTCCCCACGCCCATCACTTACCGTTATGACTCCTTTGACCTCAAACTTTTTTGACCAACTCGGTGAGCACAACAAAACTAAAAACAGAACACTCGAATACCCAAGTAATAAACGCATTGCTGTATGCTATATACCTTCTCTACAATTTTGTGCCTTATCTAGCACCTTTTATTAGTTACTTTTACAATTCCTCACAGCCAGCCCGACGGCTAAAATATTCCCAAATTCTCTTATGCCCTACAGTAGAGGCTTTTGCCTTCGCAATGGCAGCATCAACCTCTCCTTCTGATAAAAATTTTACTTCCCCCATTTTCATAGCTTTTGTTTGCACCCGAGCATTGATCACCGCATAAATTGCCGTAGTAACTGCGGTGTAGAGAGATTCTGTCGCGACAGTCAATCCGTGTCCGCGCATAAGAACAAGACGGCTATCACCTAAAGCTCTCGCTAAATCTCGCCCGTGAGCCATATTTACAACTAACATATCAGTCTCACCAAATGTATCGCTTATATCCCAAACCGGAACTGTTTTGCCAATACGTGAAGCATTATGGAAAACAGGTTTGAGCGGTATATCGGTAATGCCAAAGGGCAATAAGTCCTCTGCATGACTATGTACACACCCGTTAATTTCTGGATGCAGTTCATAGACTGCAGCATGTATAAATCTTTCCAAATACGGTGATGATCCATCCGGATCTATCATTTCCCCCTCTAGGTTGAACTCTCTGATATCATCTATGGAAACCAATTCAGGACTACGTGATCGCGAAAGAAGAAACCTCTCGGGATTGTCCGGATGACGAGCGCTGACGTGGCCAAAACCATCCACCACCCCTTGGTTTGCGAGAATTCTATTAGCGATAACAATATCTCGACTTAACTCAACCAAACCATGCATTAACTGATTTCCCATTCAGATTAACGGCTATCCACTTTTAAACGTGGTCCTCAAGCCAATCCATTAACATCGGCATTTGATGAGCCCAACAGTCATGTGCACAATGAACTGTGCCACCAACTTTTGGATCATCAAATATGTGGAGCGTTTTATCTTCAGCACCAATTTCGTTAAAAAGCTTTCTTGCCCCTTCAACATCCATCAATTTATCCATAGATCCATGCGTCATAATTGTTGGCACTTTAATATTTTGTGCAATACCCTCCATGGTAAAATCTTTTAGTAACTCTTTGGCCTCTTCATCCGTTACGCCACCTAGCAATCTTTGACATGTCGGCTGCAGATGCTCGTAATGCAAGTAAAGGTCATCAAGGATGGAGTAACAACCACACCAGGCTATTAACGCTTTAATACGATCTTCAAAAGCTGCAACTCTCGGTGCATAATACCCAGCCATTGATATGCCCATAAGAGCTACACGATCCGGATCAACTTCAGGGCGAGAAAAGAGATAGTCAAAACAAGCTTTACCAGGGACCTCATAGTCTGAACGGGTCGGAATATTTTTTACATACATGGACGACCCACGACCCGGAGTGTCTACTAGCAACATGGCATAACCTCGTTCGCATAGCTCACTGCCACCGAAGTAAATTTCTTCTGCGAACGCATCAGCACCACCTAAAAATAAAACAGCTGGCCATTTTTCTGTCTTGGGATTGCGGGGGTGGCAAAAATAACCTTCATAAACCTCATCACCGCATGGCACCTTAATGACTTCAATTTTAGGATCATTAAACTTAGCTCCCGCCTGAAAGCACTGCTGCGACTTCAAAAATCGTTGGCGTTTATCATCATTCCGTTCAATGGTCAGCAACACGTCAGACATACGCCAGTACTGATTAGCCGCATAATAATAATTCATCGCCGTGCGAAAATGACCGGCCGCTTCTACTTTTTTTGCGCGTTCCTCTGTTTCTTCCGCCTTTTCAATCCATGCGCGCTCAAAGCCATCCTTATCGCCAACTTCAATCCCACGACAGACACGCGAAATCTCAAATACGTCTCCACCACCATAAGCGGCTTCCGCAACTGTCCTCAGTGTTTGTGAGCCCATGCCTTCTGTCGGAAAAAGAAAGTCAATCATAACACCTCCAAAATGAGAATAAGTTTCAGAAACGTTTTATCCTGTAAGCGACGCTACGTCGAGATGGCTGGAGGACGATTTTGACTAGCCGCATACCAAAGAGTCCCGCAAACAGCAACCACTAAGAAAGGCAACGCCCCCAAATTGACGATGTCCCATCCAAAAAAATGAACTAAAGCTCCAGACGCCAAGGAAAGAATAGAGACGAAGCCGTAAATAAGAAAATTCATTGCTCCCTGGGTTTTAGCTCTTTCAGAAACGGTATAGGCAGACGTCATGAGAGAAGTAGCCGCAGTAAAAGCAAAATTCCAACCGACTCCTAATAATAACATTGATAACCAAAAATGAACCACCTCCGCCCCTAACAAGGCAACACTCACGCAAACGAATTGCAACCCCAGCCCAATGATAATAATTTTAACTTCCCCAAATTTACTTATGAGGTGACCTGTAAAAAAACCGGGCGCAAACATTCCAAAGATATGCCATTCTATAACAAGGGCCGTATCCGCAAATTGATGTTGCGCGTTACACATAGCAATTGGCGTCGCCGTCATTAAAAAATTCATTACACCTTGAGATATCATCGCAGCTGTCGCGGCGACAATAAAAACTGGCTGTCGCATAATCTCGAGCATCGGACGCCGTGGACCCGCTCGTTCTTCTGACGTCAACATTGGAATATCTAGAAAAAAAAGTACAAATATTGCAAACACCGTGACACCAGTGAGGATTAGATAAGCTCCTACAAAGGGGATAGAGGCAATTAAATTTTGGCCAAATTTAGCTGATTCCGGCCCTAGAAAACCAGACACCACTCCTCCGGCTAATACTAGGGAAATAGCCTTACTTTTAAAATCTTCACTTGCAACATCTGCTGCAGCGAAACGATAAAGCTGCGCAAACCCTGCAAATAAGCCAAATAAAAACGTCCCAAAAGCAAACAACCAAAAATTTGAATGAAATACAGAAAATGCGCAGAGCAAACCACTGATTACCCCTATCATAGAACCCACAATGAAACCAATCTGGCGTCCGACACGTCGCATAAGAAGCGATGCTGGAATTGTCATGACAGCCGTTCCAACAATCACCAATGAAGTTGGTAAAGTGGCTAGTCCTTTATGAGCCGCAATACTATAAGAAATTAGAGGTGCCGTGGCTATAAGAAGAGAGCGGCCAGTTCCAAAAAGAACCTGACAGGTAGCAAGAACCAGTACGTTTTGTTTATCCCTATTCAAGGAAAGTTTTCCTGAAATCTATATAACCGAGCTGGATTATCTACTAAAATTTTTTGTGTTAAATCAGCTGACCCTGCCCAATCAATAATTTGCTGAAGAAGGTCTGAATCATTCGGCATCGGACCGCTAAAATTAGGGTGCGGCCAATTACTTCCCCAAATCAATCTATCCGGCCTCGTTTCCATTAATGCCTCGATGAAAGGCCTCATGTCTTCATATGGAGGACCAGAATTGGACTGTCGATACCAACTACTGAGTTTAACCCAACAATTTTCGGTATTTTTGACTAGGTTTAACAGCGTCTGAAACCCCCTCGAGGATGTAGTCTCCACCGCCTTTGGACGGCCCTGATGATCTATAATAAAGTCACCCGGAATTGCTTCAAGGCTCGCTGTTAAGTCGATTATTTCAAAAATGTTACTAAAATGCAGAAGGACCATCCAATCCAACTCACGAGCGCGTTCAGCCATCAAAGGCAGATTCTCTATACCATAGCCTGCCTTTGAAGTGGATGAGAGGCGCAGGCCACTGATACCGTCTTCTTTGAATTGAATAAGTTCATTGTCGGGGATATCCGGAGATACAAGAACAACTCCTCTACCACTCTTTCCAAGTTTTTTAACGGCATCGACGGTCACTCGATTATCATTACCATGCGCACTACCTTGCACTACAACTGCTCGCTCAATTCCAATTGTTTTCATCAACCCCTGAAAGGTCTCTATCGGACATTCCTCTGGTGTATAACCACGCTGCTTGGAAAGTCTAAATTTATCGAATGGACCCATAATATGGACATGACAGTCCGTACAACCCGCTGGGGGGGGAACTTTCAGGGGACGCCAATCGGCGTCAGGAGGTTGGCATACTAAAGTCATTTATCTAATTAAAATTATACCATACCGCTTGTCGAGGTCGCACCCGCAATGATAAGTTTTGCGTCACAAAGGTAAGATATCTCATAAAGTGAGGGGAGTAAAATAATGGCTACAAGAATCAATATAACTATCGGTTTTGCCGTCCTGTTTTAAAACAACACTGGGTTTAATTGGTAAAGCTTGAAGGAGGTATCAAGTCTATTCATAAAACCTTGAACCAAAAATTCTATAAATACCTGATTAAAGTAGCACCCCATGAACATTTCTGAGATTAATCTGGAAGACTGTATCCTACGCAAAGAGGATCCAGAATGGAGATTCGCACTTGGAGCTAAACCGACTACCGAAGGGGTTATCGTTTCAATAAAAACAGAAGAAGGTTTAATCGGCTATGGTTATGCATCCGCCACTCCCCACATGGGATCCAATCTGGAAAGCCTAAATGGAACACTTCTAAGACTCATCCCATTTATAAAAGAGCATGATACTACTCAAATGTCTTCGATCCGAATAATGATGGAACGAATGATTCAGGGCAACAATCAGGCCAAGTCTGCGATTGATAATGCTCTATTTGATCTTACTGCAAAATCAATGAAAATACCTTTACATCGACTATTCGGTGGCACAGTCAGGACAGAGTTTCCGGTGCTTCGAATTTTAGCTATCAAAGAACCTGAGGAAATGGCGGAACAAGCTCAAAAGCTCTTTAATAAAGGATATCGTTATTTCAAAATAAAAGTTCACGGAGATGTATCCCTAGATATCGAGCGGGTTGCCGCCATAAGAAAAAAACTCGGAGACACAGCTAATTTAACGGTAGATGCAAACCAAGCCTACACCCCAAAGGATGCTATTAGAGCAGTGAATGGAATGTCAAAGTTTGGAATCGATTTGATCGAACAACCTGTGGCCAGTGATGACTATGATGGACTTAAATTGGTTACGGAAACATCTTCAGTTACAGTAGAAGCAGATGAAAGCGCTGCCTCAATAAAAGATGTATTCCACCTAGTTAAACACCGCATCGTTGATGCTGTAAGTTTAAAGGTTCCTAAGCTAGGAGGCCTATGGAACACTCTCACGGCTGCGCAGATTTGTAGGGCTGGGAATGTTAAATTTCGGTTTGGCGCTCATGTGGGATCCCAATTGCTGAATGCCCATGCAATGCATCTTGCAGCCACCCTACCTGATGCTTGGTATGTCAGTGAATTTGGAGAATTTTCGAGACTGTTGGATGATCCATTTAACGGTATTAAAATCAAGAATGGGATTGCTCATTTGCCGAATGCCCATGGCGCTGGTGTAAGCCCTACCTAAAAGCAGACCGCGCTATTTTATGGATAAAATATAATTTAGAGCCCATAAAATGCTTTCGCGTTATAGTTCAGTATCTTATCGGCTGCAATTGCTGATACTTTTCCCTCATTTTTTAGTTTTCTTAGCGCTTCAATTTCTGCTGAGGTATCTGCATGACCATAATCTGTGCCGACTATCAATGTCCCATCTCCAGAATATTTGAGAACCCATTCAAGATCATCCGTCACTTGACAAGCAACATAAATATTATTTTCAGCCATAATGTTTTCAGGGAACTCTCGCCCACGTCTGCCAAACCGAATTGCCATATCATTTAATGCATACGGGATCCATTGCGCACTGACTTCAACAAAACCCCATCGAACCGTTGGCCACTTTGCAGGGATATCATCCATTAATAAATTGTGAAAAGCAGACACCACTGGAAGCTTGGATCGACCAAAACCACATTCCTTAGCGTAAATATCACGTACATTGAAACTGTTATTTCCGGAATGAAAACAGATCGGCAAATCGAGCTCAGCTGCAATATCAAACAACGGATGAAAGTATGGCGTTGTCACCCGTCTTTCACATTCTAGGCCACGCATGAAAACCCCACAGGCCCCGTTTTTTTTTGCAAATTCCAGCTCGCCACGAACCTTATCCATCTGCAAAAGCGGTGGCATTACAACCCACCGAAGGCGATCAGGTGCCTTAGACCAAATATCGGCTAACCAACGATTATAGGAGCGACATAATGCCAACTCTATTTCGGGGTTTTGAGTCCAAGCTCTAAGAAAAACAGTGGGATAAAGTACTTGCACATCAATCTCCAACTGATCCATATGATCCAAACGCGCCTGTACGTTAATCATTTCTCGAGATTCCTTGGACGTATTTGAGCCTATATTGCCTTCCTTGGGCTGAAGCTTTCCATCTATAATCCAATATTCGGTTTGCACCCTCCCTTCTAAATCAATTTCTGCACTGCCAGTTTTCTGAACTACTACCATCGGTCGAAGATGCTCAAATTCCGGATCCATATAATCAAAAGTTGCCTCACATTCTATAACGTGTGCGTCAGAATCTATTGAACCCATAAACATACTCCCAAGCTGAAATATTAGACCTTAAATTAAACGCAATTTCATTGTGTTAAAAGGTCTTCGCTCAGAAATTTCTTATCTAATGGGGGAGCACCTTGTATGGAGCCTAACAGAAGGATAGGGTTCCAATATTAAGAAAAAGAATCAGGGCCTAGGATATTAGGATATGGGATCCGCCTTAGAGAATATTACCGTTCTAGAATTTGCTTCTTATGTCTCTGGTCCGTATGCCGGAATGATGCTCGGCGATCTTGGCGCTGAAATCATAAAAGTGGAAGACAATAAGTCGGGTGACCCCTTCAGAGGTTGGGGGGGGGCAGATTATTCTGCTACCTTCGGCTCGGTTAACCGAAACAAAAAGAGTGTTATTCTTGATTTAAAGACAGAAGAAGATTTGTCTACTGCTATTGCTTTAGCAAAAAGTTCGGACATTTTGATAGAAAACTTTAGACCGGGAACTATGGATAGATTGGGACTTGGGTATAAAACGTTATCAAAACTTAATCCTAGGCTGATTTATTGCTCTGTAACAGGTTTTGGGGGCACAGGCCCCTACGTAGAAAGACCCGGATACGACACGGTTGGACAAGCGATGGGGGGGCTGCTCTCCGTCCTAACCGATTTAGAAACACCCAAGGGTATGGGTATATCATTGTCAGACCACCTGACGGGCATGATGGCTGCATATGGGTGCCTCGCTGCGTTAATTGCCCGCGATAGAACCGGCAAGGGACAGCGAGTAGAGACATCTTTGTTAACAGCTACACTTTCTTTCTTAGGAGAAAATGCGGCACGATATTTTGAAGAGGGAACAGTTCCTTCTCGTAAAACCCGTACACAAACAGCCCAGGTATATGCATTTGTAGCAAGCGACGGGAAACCATTTGTTGTACATTTGTCGTCTCCACCGAAGTTTTGGAAGGGATTATGTTCCGTGGTTGGAAAAGAAGATTGGTTCGATGACAAAAGATTTAGTGATAAATCCAAGCGTCGTACAAATTACGACAAACTAGAAGAATCACTTTCAGAAGTCTTTAAAACTAAACCACGAGATTACTGGCTAAGACAGCTACTGGAGAAAGATGTCCCATCCGCACCAATATACACCCTTGACGAAACCTTGGATGATCCTCAAGTCCAGCATTTAGGTATGGTACGCGAAGTTCCTCATCCTAAGGTAGGATCTGTAAAGCTTATTGAGAGCGGTATTCGTATGTCACGAACCCCACCAGAAATAATCACGGCAGCGCCACTTCACGGTGAGCATACAGAAGAAATATTGAATAGAATTAAAGATAAAGTTTAAGGCTAATAACATGATCGACCCCGCTCGCCATTTAAGAGATAAATACGCTATAGTTGGCGCTGGCCACAGTCGGCTGGGAAAAATTCCGGGTATATCGGCGCAAGGGCTACTAGAAGAGGCTACTCTCAATGCACTCAATGATGCTGGGTTAACAACCCGGGATATCGATGGATTAATCTGTCGGGGACCAGACGAAATCTATTCATTCCACCAGGTTATGGGGGAAAGATTAGGGATTAATTCAACATTTTCAACAACATTAAATAACGGAGGGGCAAGCCAAGCATTGGGGGTTGCACTGGCCGTGATGGCAATTGACACTGGTTTAGCAAGCTGCGTGTTAGTGGGATACGGACGCGATAACTGGTCACGGGTTCACGCTAACAAAGAAAATCACATGCGAAGCTCGGGCAGACCACAACAAATGTATGGTGCAGAATTTGGCCCTGAATTTGGATATTATGGTGCGATTGCCGCTCATGGGTTCGGCGCCCAGCGACACATGCATGACTATGGAACTACACGGGAACAATTTGGGGCAATATCCCTTGCCTTTCGCAATCATGCTTTAAACAATCCCGATGCTGTTATGAAGAAGCGGTTGACTATGGAAGATTATCTTGAAGGGCCGATGATTGTTGAACCATTTAGCCTGTTTGATTGCTCCTTGCAAACAGATGCAGCCGGGGCCGTCATTGTAACGTCGCTAGACCGGGCCAAGGATCTGAGGCAGAATCCGGTGATCATAAAAGGATTTGGTACTGGTAACAATTTGAGTGGCTGGTTCGATGGCAACAATATGACACATACGGGGGCCATTGAGGCAGGAAAAACCGCTTATAGGATGGCTGGACTTGGGCCGAAAGATATCGATTTTACGCAATTATATGATTGCTTCACCTACATGGTGCTAGTCCAACTGGAAGATTACGGTTTTTGCAAAAAGGGAGAAGGTGGCGAATTTGTTTCATCCGGAGCCCTTGCACTTGATGGGACATTACCAACAAATACATCTGGTGGTCAGCTTTCAGAAGCCCACGTCGAAGGAATGTTGCAAATTGTAGAGGGTGTGCGTCAGTTGCAAGGCGTTTATGGACTAGAAAGACAAGTACCTAATGCAGAAATTGGATTAGTATCTGGTCATG
>MDTE01079767.1_pt1 | contig 11775 bp, 14 predicted proteins | sample 811231 | NCBI WGS metagenome assembly MDTE01 (sample SAMN05326651, study PRJNA326480) | marine metagenome | isolation source: seawater | place: Indian Ocean: Red Sea | collected 2010
GATTGCATACTTTATGTAGCTTGCTTTGATGCAAATGGAGGACTTTTTGAGCCTCTCTTTGGACCTGATGATGCAATAATTAGCGATTCTCTAAATCATGCCTCGATAATTGATGGCATAAGACTTTGCAAAGCAAAAAGATATCGATATAAGCATAGCGATATGAAGGACTTAGAAAAATGCCTTCAGCAAGCAAACGAAGAATCTGCACAACATAAGATAATTGTTACAGATGGAGTTTTCTCTATGGATGGAACATATGCAAAATTAGATAGTATTGTAAATCTTGCAGAAAGATATAGTGCATTAGTGATGATTGATGATTGCCATGCAACTGGATTTATAGGAAAAAATGGAAAAGGGACAATTGAACATTTTGGGGTTGAAGGAAAAGTTGATATTCTTACTAGCACGCTCGGAAAAGCTCTTGGTGGTGCATCAGGTGGCTTTATATGCGCTAAAGAAAATGTAATAAAACTTTTAAAGCAACGGTCAAGACCTTATCTTTTTTCCAATGCGTTGTCTCCATCAATAGTTTCCGCATCTATAAAAGCCTTAGAGATTATAGAATCTGAACCAGAAAGGAGAGAGAGGATTAAAGAAAATACAATTTACTTTAGAGAAGCTATGAAAGTTTTAGGCTTTTCAATAAAAGGTGATTTGCATCCAATTACTCCAGTAATGCTAGGAGAGGCAAAAGTGGCTCAAAAAATGTCGAAAATGCTATTAGATGAAGGCTTATATGCAATTGGCTTTTTTTATCCAGTTGTTCCAAAGGGAGAAGCAAGAATTAGATTGCAAATTACAAGTGAACACACAAAAAAACAATTAGATGAAGCAATAAGAATTTTTGATAAAGTAGGGAAAGAACTAAAAGTAATATGAAAGCATTAGTAAAACTAAAGCCTGGTATGGGGTTAGCGCTAGAAGAAGTTGAGATTCCAAAGATAAAATCAGATGAGGTTTTAATCAAGGTCAAAGCTACAGCTATATGTGGCACTGATCTTCATATTTGGAACTGGGATAATTGGGCTAGTAAAACAATAAAAACCCCAATGACAGTAGGACATGAGTTTATGGGAGAGATTTCTGAAATTGGTGATGATGTGGAAGGTCTTAAACTTGGAGATAGGGTTTCAGCTGAGTCACATATAGTTGGAAATACGAGCAGAAATGCTAGAGCAGGAAAATTACATCTTGATCCTGATACAGTAAATTTGGGAGTTGATAGAGATGGTGCGTTTGCAGAATTTGTTGCAGTTCCCTCTAAAAACATTGTTAAACTTCCAGATAGTGTTGAAAATGAAATTGGAGCAATATTAGATCCCTTTGGCAACGCTATTCATGCAGCTTTATCTTTTGATCTTGTTGGTGAAGATATTCTAATAACAGGTGCAGGACCAATCGGGATTATGTCAGCTGCCATAGCAGTACATGTTGGTGCAAGAAGAGTCCTCATAACTGATGTTAATGATGATAGGCTCGCCTTGGCAAAACTTGTAGCTGATGTCGAAACAATTAATCCAACTAAACAAAACATTGAAGAAAAAATGAATTCGATGGGTTTAAAAGAAGGTTTTGATATTGGTTTAGAGATGTCAGGATCAGAATCTGCCCTTGATCAAATGATTAATTCAATGCTTATGGGTGGAAAAGTGGCCTTACTAGGAATACCTCCTGATTCAATTCAATTAGACTTATCTAAAGTTATTTTTAAGGCTTTAAATTTAAAAGCTATTTATGGGCGAGAAATGTTCGAGACTTGGTATAAAGGTCTTGCCTTAATCGATTCAGGTTTAGATATAAAGAAAGTAATAACTCACTCTTTTCATTATACTGAATTTGAGAATGCCTTCGATTTACTTAATGCAGGAAAAGCAGGAAAAGTTATTCTTAATTGGGGCTAGGTTCTGATAGTCCAAAAATTAAATCTTGAATTCTACTAACTCCAGGACATTCATCTGGACTTGTAAAGGGGCAATGGTATATTGAAATACCTTTAGCCTGCGTATTAGGAATATTTAAATTAGGATCATCTACAAATTCTTCTTCTGGCCCTGTAGGAGCTGGCGCTAAGTATTCAGTTATAGCTCTTACCCATGAATATGGCAACCATAAAATATATGAGAGTGGACCAAAATTAATTTGATAACCCTTATTAGGATCATGTATGTATTTGGTTAATCGAACTACCACTATATTTTCTTCTGGAACAATATAAAGCATTTCACCATCTGTAACTTCAAGACCCACCAAAGTTTTATTTTCACTCATTTTTCGTATTGACCAGTGCAAGCCAAACCATTCGCCTTTCCCTTTTGATAGAGGGCTAATAGACTGATGAAGATATTCAGAATCTATAATTTGCTTTCCATTCCATATACCATTGTTATCAATTAATTGCCCAAATTTTAGTAAATCTCTAGCTGTAAGATCTATTCCATAGTACGTCATATCATTACCAGCAGAATCTTCCCATAATCCATATTTTTCAATATCAAGAGGAACAAAAATTTCTTCTATAAGAACATCATGTGGTTCTTTTTTAAATATATGTTTTATCACTGGATTAAGGAGCATAGTATTGACATTGTTATATTCAAAGATTTCTCCTGAAGGTTTATCAATCTTTACATTTAAAGCAAAATCAAGATTATCGAGAGAAAAAAACATTTCTTGATTCTCATGTTCAGTAATTTTAAAGCCAGATTTCATTGCCAAGAGTTCTTCTAGTGTAATATCGCCTCTGGAATCATTTTCAAATTGAGATATGAAGTTCTTTAATGGCATCTCAAGAGAGACATCTAAATCGTTATTTATAGCTACACCAATTAAAGAGCCGTAGAATGTTTTAGCTATAGACCATGTGGTGCCTAAACTATCTTTGTCATAGCCTTCAGCATATTCCTCTAAGATAATTTCATTATTATGAGAAATAATGAGAGCTTGGGTTGCAGGATCATCCATGATGATGCTCTTCAATTCAAAAAGTACATTTTGATTAACTTTTTCTTCCGAAAAGATAGGAAATGATAAAAACAATAAAAGTAAAAATTTATTCATTGTCTTTTTCTAAGTCAGCAATTCGTTCTACAATCGTGACATAGTTTTCATAGAATTCTTTTGATTCTCCATCTTCTTCCGTATACGGAATTACTACACTACCACCATCGATATCAATTAAACCAAGCCATATTAAAAATCTTGAAAAATTTATAGCTCTTTCAACACTACCTAAGAATCTTAAGTACCCTAATGGGCCCCAATCTTGCACATCACCTTCTATTGGCCTATATTTTGTAATTCTTGTAAAAATAATATCTCTATCCTTATCAATAAAAACGAACTGACCAAATTTGCCGCTTGTATTATAAATTTTTGCCTCTTCATCATACTTAGATATCCACCATTGGAGGCTATAACCTCTTGTATCACTATGTGTCCAACCCATGCTTGGAGTAGAGCCCCAATAAAGTTTTAAAGATTCATCAACATAATTTTTTGAGATAACTTGCTCTCCATCCCAATTACCATCTCTAGAAAATAGTAGTCCAAACCGGGAATAATCTCTGGCTGACATATCTAAACAACAATAAGTTAAAGTATTACCAGCACTATCCTCCCATGCTGTATATTCATCTAAACCAATTTTGCTAAATATTCTTTCTTCTATTAATTCTTTTGCAGATTTCCCTGTTGCACCTTTAAGTATTTCTCCCATCAACATTGAATTTACATTGTTATATTGAAATACTTCACCTGGCTCATTTTCAACATCAACTCCATAAGCATATTCAAGGTGATTGGGTTCGAAAAACATCATTTCATGCTCATGATTTGGAAACTCCAAGCCGCTAGTCATATTAAGAACCTGTCTAATAGTTATATTTTTCTTTTTACCTTCATTGTATTGCGGCACATATTTTGCAACTGGATCATCGAGACTATCAATTTCTCCCTTATCAAGAGAAATGCCAATAAGCGCTGCATAAAAACTTTTTGCTGTTGACCAAGAAGTTCCGAAAGAGCTCTCATTAAAACCCTCCGCATATTGTTCTTTAATTATGTAACCATCTTTTATTAAGACCGCACTCATTGTTGCATCATCTGAAAAAGATAAATTAAATAATTCTTCAACTTTTAATTCATCAAGACCCACTTCATCAATAGTCTTTGTCTCCCAAGTATCACCTGGAAAGTATGGATTACCAGAAATGAAGCTACATAGTAAAAATGTTAAAAGTACTCTCATAGTTCCCCTTTAAATTGTTTCTCTTGATAAAATACTAAGGTAATTCCATGATTTTATATAGCCTTAAAAATATTTCTTACAAAATAGATAGTAAAAAAGTCATTTCAAACCTATCAAATAGAATTAATTCAGGCGAAATTACTGAAATAAGAGGTAAAAATGGATCAGGGAAAACAACGCTATTAAAAATATTAACAGGATTAATATACTCAAAAGATCTTCACTGTCATACAGAGATACAAAATAATATTTCTTATCTTGGGCACAAGAATGGATTAGTTGAAGAGATAACCCTTAGACAAAATTTTGAGATTTTAGATTTAGATCTAAAGAATGATCTTTTTAATAAATTTAATTTAGCTAGATCCAAAAACCAAAAAGTCTTTAATCTTTCCTATGGTGAAAAAAGAAAAGCAGCTCTCATAAGGGTAATTTGTTCTAATAGAAAAATTTGGATTATGGATGAGCCATTTGCAGGATTAGACTCAAGCTCTATAAGTGAATTAAAAATAATAATAAAAATGCATGTCGATACTGGAGGCACGGTAATTTTATCGAATCATCAAGAAGAACTTAAAGATAGCAAAAAAATTAATTTGGAGTTTAAAGATGATTAAGTCTTTAAAAAGAGAAATAAAAATATTTTTTTTGATGCCTAAGAATATCTACTTGCCTCTATCTATTTTTGGAGTTATTTTTGTAATTTTTTTAGTTATGGGTATAGGTGATAGCTTTAATTATGCAAGCTCATTTATAGCCTCATTTATAACTATCTTTATAATATCTGAAGGCACATTTAAAGAGGACTACACAAATGGCTACTTAGAGCAAAAGTTATGTGAAGGAGACCAGCTAAATATGACTTTCTATTTAGTATCAAAATGGATCACAAACCTTATTTTTGTTTTTGCGCCTATAGCTTTTCTATCATTAGTATTTCAGAGTCAGCAAATTTCCATCAAAATTTATTGCGTATACATCATTATGCTTAGCACTATCTACTTCTTTTTTAACCTTGGAAGCGCAATATCACTCAAAAGAAATAATTCTCTGAATGCAATATTGATTATTCCTCTTTTGATACCATTTATAATCCTGATTAAGGGAATTTTTGTAGATGGAAATCTTCAGTCAAATATTTGGTATTTATTTGCATATTTTGTATTTTCAGCTACTTTTATTTTCTACACGATTCTTAAAATTTTAAAAATACAAATCAGATAATATGTACCGATATATAGCGAAATATTTAATAACTTCGAGAGTTTTTAATTTTTTCAACAAAATAGCTATTCCCTCACTTTTTATCGGTATTCTGGGCTTTATGTTGTCATCATATTTAGCCATATACGTATTACCAGAAGATTATGAACAAAAAGAAATTTATAGAATTTTGTTTATCCATGTACCATCAGCAATAATTTCACAGCTTGTTTATCTATTTTTAGCTGTAAATGGATTTATTTATTTAGTCTGGAGAACAAAAATTTCTGCTATTTTTCTCAATGCAGCAATCAGCATAGGGCTATTATTTACAGTTTTAGTTCTAGTGACTGGTTCAATATGGGGGAAACCAACATGGGGAACTTATTGGGAATGGGATGCAAGAATAACCTCAACTTTTATTCTTTGCATTCAGTATATCGCTCTAATTGCTCTTAGAACATCATTCAGTTCCAAACAAGTTGCAGACCAGATCTTAAGTATTGTAGCTATTATTGGCGCTATAAATATACCTATAATTAAATTTTCTGTAGATTGGTGGAATACATTACATCAGAATGCAAGCATAACTACTAATGGTAGTTCTATAGCAGATGAAATGCTTTATGTTTTGCCAATGATGTTAATAGCACTTTTATTCATCTCATTAGCAATCTTTGGAAGAAATATTCAATACGAAATATTGAATAGAAGTGGTAATACAGAAATGATTAAGAGGATAATCAATGGATAACCTATTAACTGTATTAGCAACTTATCTGTTATCTTTTTTTGGAATTCTATTTTTATATTTCTTATCTTCCACAAGATTATCAAAAAAAATTAAGGAATGCCGGGAAGATATGAATGATTAGAAGGAATAGAGCAAATAGAATTCTTACAATTATCTTTTTTTTGACTTCATTAGCATTAATTGTGTACTCAATACTGAGAGCATTGGAGTCTAATATTGATCTTTATTTAACACCTACTCAAGTGAAATCTGAGAATTACAATATTGATGATGATTTCAAGCTTGGGGGTATGGTCAAGAAAAATAGTTTAAAAGAATATGATTCATTAGACATTGAGTTCATAGTCACAGATTTTGAGGAAGAAATTAAAGTAACTTATTCAGGTATCTTGCCTAATCTTTTTAAGGAAAACAGTGGTGTTGTAGCATCGGGATATCTTGACAGAGAAAGAGAAGTTTTTGTTGCCAATGAAATTCTAGCTAAGCATGATGAAACTTATATGCCAATTAAAATAGAGGTGAAAAATTAACACATTTACAGAACTATATGGTGAATTAATTCCTGATATTTTTGGTAACGTAATACTTCTATTCTCAACGTTCTTATGCATTCTTATCTTTATTTTTTCATTAAAGAAAAATTCAAATATTCTAACTAAGAGTGTTGTATATGCTAATTTCTGGACTCTTTTCATAGGAGCTCTATATCTTTCATTTTTATTTTTAACTGATAACTTTCTATTTTCGTATGTCCACTCAAATTCAAATATTCTGCTACCAATTTTTTATAAAATTTCTGCATTTTGGGCAGCTCATGAGGGCTCTTTCTTCTTAATGATATTGTTGCTTTCTTTTTGTGCAACAATGAATAATTTTTTTATAAAAGATAGTAGATATCTATCAGTATCTAACTCTGTTCTAGCATTCATAATGTTTTTTTATTTGGTATTTTTGGTTTTTACTTCAAATCCATTCATGACATTTTCAATTTTTACCCCACTTAACGGCATAGATTTGAACCCATTATTACAAGATCCATTGCTAGTAATTCATCCTCCTATGCTTTTTGCTGGTTATGTATTTTATGCAATTACCTTCAGTTTTGTTGTTGCAGGTATGTTTATAGATTTTGATAGGGATCTATTTAGAATAATAAAATTTTGGGCAGGCATATCATGGTTTACTCTATCTTTAGGAATTCTTCTTGGTTCAATGTGGGCCTATTATGAGCTAGGTTGGGGTGGTTATTGGTTCTGGGATCCAGTTGAGAATGTAGCATTGATGCCATGGTTAGCAGGAACAGCTTTTACTCATTCTTTAATTTTTAGTAAAAATAAAATTCTTCTATCTTGGATGGTCTTTTTAGGCATACTAACATTCCTACTCTCTGTTCTGGGATCATTTATAGTCAGATCAGGGATCTTAAACAGTGTTCATTCATTTGCTTCTGACCCTTCAAGAGGTGTTTTTCTGCTAAGTTTATTTGCACTTTTCTCATTAATTTCATTAGGAATATTCTTCTGGAGAAGTAATTTCTTGAATAGTGGCTGGCCAAAATTCATGACTAGAAATTATTTATTAGTGCTCAATAACATAATTTTAATGACAATTCTTGCAATTGTTTTTCTGGGAACATTATATCCAATATATTATGAGGTCATTTACAATGAAAAATTTAGTGTAGGACCAAATTATTACTCGAATCTTATTACTCCTGCTGTAATTATGCTCATATTGCTTTTTACTATGGAGCAATTTCCAAGAATTCTTTCAATGAATAAGTTTAAGCTCTCTCTTATTCTGATTGCTATTGTTTTTGTAACTTTAGTTGCAAAATTCTGGAGCATATTTGTTTTTAATTTAGGCTTAATCTTATCAGGAGTATTCTTAGTTATTCTTTTATTGAAAGCGGGAATAGATATTCTTAATAAAAAGAAATCTATTAGACTTCATAAGATACTAGGTCATTTTGCAGTGACTTTGCTAACCTTCTCTGTGCTTTTAAATCATGAATTTTCAAGAAGTATTGATTTTAAAATTAAACCGAATGATGAAGTAGAATTTATGGGCACTAACTTACTTTTTAAGTCAGTCGATAGCCAAGTTCTACAGAATCAAAACTATGATAGTGTTCTAGGAGCTTTTGAGGTTGAAGATAATGGCAATACTTTTCAGATTATTGCAGAGAGACGCATCTATAAAATAAGAGAAATTAAAACTACAGAAACTGGGATTGCTCCTCATTTTTTAAAAGATTATGTAGTAGTGCTAGGAGATAGAAAAAACGATGGTTCATGGATTGTCAGGTACTCAATTAAGTATGGGATTATGATGATATGGATATCATCTTTTTTACTGTTATTATCAATTCTTTATGGGACAATCAGGAGATATGATCACTAGAGCACTTTTAGCAGTTTTTCTGGTTTTATTATTGGGCTTATTTAGCTTTTTTGCTATCTCTCTTCAAAATGAAAAAGTATTGCCAGTTAAGAGTCAAAAAGGTAAGCCACTTATTCTAGAGGGAGACCTTTATACTATCGATGGTCAAAGTGTAGACAAAAAAATATTATTATCAGAGAAAGTAATATTAAATGTTTATGCTAGTTATTGTTTGCCATGTGTTATAGAGCATCCATTTTTAATGGAAATAGCAGAATTAAAAGATATAAAGATTATAGGCATCAGTTATAAAGACCAAGTTTTGGACACAAAAGAATATCTTGAAAGACTTGGTGATCCATATGACTTTTCTATTCTTGATCTTGAAGGAAATCTTTCCTTAAAGCTGGGCGTAATAGGGCCCCCAGAAACATTTTTGATTATTGATGGAGAGATTGTTGCTCATAGGATTGGCGTAATTGATATTAATATTTGGAATGATGAATTTGCGAAATACTTTTAGGTCTTTATTATTTTTTTGCTGCTTAATGCAAGCAGAAATATTGTATGAAGATTTAAATGAAGAAGAGTTAGAAAGGTTTGAGTATCTTACAAAAAATATTAGATGTCCTATGTGCTCATATGGCAATCTTACTAGCTCTAATTCTGGAATATCTAATGATCTTAAGAATGAAATTGCTTCACTAATTAATGAAGGTTATTCAGATCAAGAGATTTTTAATTTTATGCAGGAAAGGTATGGAGATTACATATTACTCGATACTAATTTAGATGATAATAAGTCAATTTTTTTTATTCCTTTAGCTATTTTAGTTATATCCATATTGCTTGTAACGACCTATACTATTAGAAAATCCAAATGAGACTTAAAAGCTTAAAAATAGCAGGATTCAAAAGTTTTGTTGACCCAATTCAGATTGATTTTCCTGGAATCATGTGCGGTATCGTTGGGCCTAATGGGTGTGGAAAATCAAATATTATCGATGCCATAAAATGGGTAAAGGGAGAATTGTCACCAAAGAGCCTTAGGAGCGAAAGTCTTCAGGATGTTATCTTCAACGGATCTGACACAAGAAAGCCTGTAAGTCATTGTTCAGTTGAACTATTTTTTGATAATTCAGAAAATTTTTTAGGGGGCGAATATTTAGAGTTTGACGAAGTAAGTGTGAAGAGAGAAATGGGTAGAGATGGGCAGTCAAACTATTTCATTAATAATGCATCTGCAAGAAGGCGCGATGTGCAAGATCTTTTTTTGGGTACTGGTCTTGGAGGAAATAGTTATGCAATTATTGAACAAGGGATAATATCTAGTCTAGTCGGAGCTAAGCCAGAAGAATTACGAAGTTATGTGGAAGAAGCTGCAGGAATATCAAAATATAAGGAAAGAAAAAGAGAAACAGAATCAAGGATAAGAAGAACATCTGAAAATATTTCTAGGCTTAAAGATCTAGAAGACGAAGTTAAAAGATCAATTCGGCGGCTAAATGCAGAAGCAAACCTGACAACAAAATATAAGAAATTGAGAGATAAAGAAAAAGAGTATCAGAAATTTATACTTTCTGATGAAATGAATGAACTTAAAAAGCTAATGAATCAATCTGAAAAAGAAAATAAGTCTATTGATAAGGATCTAGAGAAAATTGACGGAGATAGATTAGCGCTTGTAGGTAAAAGAGATTTAAATAAAACTCAATTAATGGAAAGTCTTAAGAAACTTGAAGACGAACAGAGAGGTTTTTTTGAATCTGGCGCAAAGATTTCATTAATCGAGGAAAAAGAAAAAACTTTTACAAATCGAATACAGGAATTACTAAAGGAAGAAGAAAAAAATATTACAAATCTAAAGGATCTTTCTAAGGAACTAGATTCAGCAAAATCTGATTTAAGTAAAGTTGATGCAAGAGTTCTGCAAAATATATTAAGTGATTCGAAAAATATCATAGAAAGAATTGAATCTAATATCAGTAAGAAGGATACAGAATTCATTGAAAAATCATTAGAGGAATTTTGGAAAAAAGGATACAAGCATGGTATTGGTGAAAGTGGTGAAGCAGTTGAGACAATAAATACATTACGAGGTCAGTTTGCATCAAGAAATGATCAAATAACAAAAGATATAGGCTCCATGAAGAAGGATCTTATTAAAGAAAAAGCTGAACTATCAGGTCTTATCGAGATAAGAAAAAACCAAGAGTTAAAAGTCATCGAATTAAGATCAAATCAAGATAAAGCTAACGAAGAGATGAGGTTAATAGAGTCTGAAATTACAAAACTAGAGTCTGAAAAAGAACGGATCATGCAACAAAGAAACGAAAAAGAGGTCAACAAAAGAACAATTCAAATTGATATTAAAGAAAAACAAGAAAAATTAGATTCATATTCTGAAGTTAGAGACATCGAGGGTGAAAAAGCTTCAATCGTTCAGGATCTAGAAAAATTACAAAAGAGAATAATAAACCTTGGGCCTATAAATTTTGCAGCACCAGAGACATTAGAGGCAGAAAAGCAACGAAAAGAAACATTATCAGGGCAGATAGAAGAATTGGAGATCTCATTAAATAAATTAGATTAAGCAATTAGAAAAATTGATATGGAGTCAAACAAATCTTTCCATAATTGTCTTAATTCTGTAAATAAGTATCTTGAAGAAATGTTTCCAAAGCTCTTTGGCGGTGGGTTTTGTAAATTAGATTTTTTAGAAAAAACAGAAGACTCTGGGTTAATTTTGATGGCTAGATTGCCGGGCAAAAAAAATACTAAGCTCTCACAATTATCTGGAGGTGAAAAAGCTTTAACTGCTCTAGCGCTTGTATTCTCATTATTTTCAATTAATCCAGCACCATTTTGTTTGTTAGATGAGGTGGATGCTCCGCTTGATGATGATAATACCTCTAGATTCATCAATCTAGTTAACGAGATGTCAGAGAAAGTGCAATTTATTTTTGTTACACATAACAAAATATCTATGGAAAAAAGTTCTCACCTTCTTGGAGTTACCATGCGAGATCTGGGTGTCTCAAAAGTTGTTTCAGTGGATGTAGAACAAGCTATGGAGTTAGCTCAGTCTTGAATTCGTCCGGATACATTTTATTACTAGCTGTAGTTATATCATTAATTGCCATCGCAATTCTGTTTATTAAATTTAAAAGGGGTAAAGGAATCA
>MDTE01199137.1_pt1 | contig 11771 bp, 13 predicted proteins | sample 811231 | NCBI WGS metagenome assembly MDTE01 (sample SAMN05326651, study PRJNA326480) | marine metagenome | isolation source: seawater | place: Indian Ocean: Red Sea | collected 2010
ATCATGCCATGTTATACTTACAAATTATGGGTATGGAAATTAATATAAATTGTGATTTAGGTGAAAAATCAAAACATCATTCAAATAAATATGATCCAGATTTATTAGAAATCGTCAATTCAGCTAATGTCGCTTGCGGTTATCACGCTGGAGACGAAGAAACTATGAGTCAAGTGATAAAAATTTCAAAAAAAAATGGAGTTAGTATTGGTGCCCACCCTTCTTTCAATGATCCAGAGAATTTCGGTAGAGAAAGAATGAATCTTTCTGAAAGTGAAATAAAAAAACTAATAATTGATCAATACGAAATTCTTCAAAAAATAGCTTTAACATATGGTGAAAATGTATCTCATGTTAAACCACATGGAGCATTAAACAATATGGCATGTGAAGATATTGAATTGGCCACAATTTTAGCTAAAACAATTAAAGAAATAAATAAAGACTTAATATATCTGGTACCAACTGGATCGAAAATGCAAGAAGCAGCAAAAAAATTAAACATGAAATTCGCTTGTGAGATATTTGCGGACAGAAATTATGAAGATGATGGTAACCTTGTATCCAGAAAAAAATCACATGCTTTAATAACAGACCCTGAACAGGCAAAAAAACACGTTTTAAAAATGGTTCAAAATCAGTCGCTTAATTGTCACAGCGGGAAGCAAATACCTTGTGAAATCGACTCCGTGTGTATACATGGAGACAATCTAAGTTCGTTAGCTACAGCTAAATCAATAAGAAATAATTTAGTTGAAAATGGATTAGAATTAAAAACTTTAAATAAAATGAGGAAATTTTTATAAAATGAAAAAAATATTGATATCTTTAATAATTTTATTTTCACTAATTGGTAATATTTATGCTGCAGGTTCAGGTGGATCTGGTGGATCTGAAGGGGAAAAAAAATCAAGCTATGATCAAGCTGTAAAATTAATTAATTCAGGTAAAAAAAATGAAAAAAAAGGAAAAAAAGAAAAAGCAGAAGTAAAATATGAAAAAGCGCTTAAACTTTTAATTAAATCTAACGAAAAAAAACCAAATAAACCAGACACTTTAAATTACATGGGTTTTACATCTAGAAAACTTGGAGATTATAAAAATGCTGAAAAATACTATCTTAAAGGTTTATCTCTTGATCCAACTCATAAGGGTATAAATGAATATTTAGGCGAACTTTATGTGGCAACGAATAGACACAATCTTGCAGTTGAAAGATTAGAAGTTTTAAAAAATTGTAATTGTGAAGAATATGAAGAATTAAAAGCTATAATAGCAGGTGAAAAAGTCTCAAAATATTAATTAATATTTTTAACCATCTGTTCTGGCATCCATAAAGCGATCTCGGGAAAAATTACCACAAGTATAACAGCTAAAACCATTAACAAGAATAATGGAAATGCACTACTGGCAATATATCCCATATCTTTATTAGCCATCCCTTGAAGAACAAATAGATTAAATCCTACTGGAGGTGTGATCTGCGCCATTTCAACCACAATTACCAGAAAAATTCCAAACCAAATCATATCAAATCCTGCCTGTCTTATCATTGGTTCAATAATTGCCATTGTTAAAACAACTGCTGATATTCCATCTAAAAACATTCCAAGAATAATATAAAAAATCATTAACACAAAAATTAAAACATAAGGTGAAAGATCTAGGTTTTGAATCCAGATTGCTAAATTTTTAGGCAAGCCTGTAAAACCCATCGCTAATGACAGGAATGTTGATCCTGCTAGTATGAAAGCAATCATGCAAGAAGTTTTTGTTGCACCTAATAGAGATGATTTAAATGTCTCTAAATTCAAACTTTTTTGAAAATATGATAAAATTAAAGCTCCAACTACTCCGAGTGAAGCTGCCTCAGTTGCAGTAGCTATCCCAGTGTAAATTGACCCAATAACTCCTAAAATCAATAATATTACTGGCAAAAGTTGTTTTGATCTTTTTAATTTTTCTAGAAATGAATATTGTTCAATTATTTTTGGCATATCTTTTTTATTAATCAATGACCAAATAATTACATAGGACATAAAAATTAAAGCAATCATTATTCCGGGAATGATTCCTGCAATAAATAATTTTGCTATCGACTCTTGAACTGCAACCCCATAGATTATCAAAATAATAGATGGAGGGATCAACAAACCTAAAGTTCCAGAGCCCGCCAAACTACCGAGTAAAATTTTTTCTGGATATTTTCTTTTTCTAAGCTCTGGAATGGACATCTTTCCAACAGTTGCTACTGTTGCTGCTGAAGATCCTGAAATAGCAGCAAATAATGCACATCCGACAACGTTTACATGTATTAAACCACCAGGTAATTTTTGCATCCATGGAGATAAACCTTTGAATAAATTTTCTGAGAGTTTTGTTCTAAATAAAATCTCTCCCATCCAGACAAATAAAGGTAAGGCAGTTAATGTCCACGACGATGAAGTGCCCCATATTGTAGTTGCCATTGCATCACCAACAGGTCTTGACGTAAATAACATCATCCCAATAGCTGAAACTCCAATCATACTCAAAGCAACCCAAATACCTGAGCCTAAAAAAAATAGTAAGACACTAATAAAAAAAATAGTTAAAAATATTTCAGTCATTTTTATTACTTCTAATTATTAAAATTAGTTGATGTAAAACACATATAAAAAAAATTGTAGATCCAATAGCAACTGAGGTTTGAGGTATCCAAATTAAAATTTCATCAGCTCCCTCACTTCTTTCCTGAAACTTATATGAAATGATTAACATTTTTATAAAATAAAATGATAAATATCCTGAAAAGAAACTTGCAACTAATAAACACCAAATCTCTACTATCTTTTTTTTTAACCCAGATAATTTTTCAAAAAAAAGTGTTATCCTAATATGTCCACCCTCTACAAATGTATAAGCTAAAGCAAAAAAAGACGCTGAAGCCATGCAATAGCCTGAATATTCTGCAAGACCTCTTATATAAAAACCAAATATTCTTGATGAAATACCAATGAGGATGAAGACTGCAACTAAAATCAAAAATAATGCAGCAATATAACCTGAGAATTTGTAAAGTTTATTTAAGTTTTTATTTAAAGATCTCAACATAATTATTTAAGGCCACTAGATATAATAAGTGGCCTTAAAAATGATCTTAATCAATTATTTATATGCTGATAAAACATCAGCTCCCCTTGATCCAGCTTTTTGAGACCATTCCTTTGCCATAGTCTTTCCAACTTTCTCAAAATGAGCTTGCAATGATGCATTCACTTTGCCAACTACCATGCCTGCATCAGCTAAAGCTTTCTTATCTCCAACATTTCCTTGTTTTGATAATTGCCATCCTTTTCTTTCAGCCAAAGCTGCTTGGTTCATTACTAGATCTTTTGTCTCTTTGTCTAATTTATTCCAAGAGTCTTTATTCACAATTATCATGTTTTTTGGAAACCATGCCGCAATGTCATAAAAATATTTCACACCATTCTCCCAAATTTTTGAATTTTTTCCTGTAGTTGGTGATGTGATCATACTTTCAACAGCTCCTGTAGAAAAAGCCTGACTTATTTCCGCAGCTTCTATCTTTGTTGGAGCCATTCCAGTTAACTCTGCTATTCTTATTGTTGCAGAATTATATGCTCTAAATTTTAAACCTTTTAGATCAGCAACTGAGTTTATTTCCTTTTTGCTATACAAACCTTGCGCAGGCCATGGCACAGCGTATAAAAAAACTAAACCTTTTTCATCCAATGCTTTAACAATTTCATCTTTTGAAGCTTTATATAACTTCATAGCATCAGAATAAGACGTTGCTAAAAATGGTTGTGAATCTATTTCAAGTAATGGATCTTCTTTACCTAAAGCTGACATGAATCTTTCACCGATCTGCGCTTGACCAGTTCTAACAGCCCTAAATATTTCTCCACCTTTGAATAATGATCCACCTGGGTGGGTGACGATTGTAAGTTTTCCCCCTCTTTTTTCAGTTACATTTTTTGCGAATTCAGCTGCATTAGCAGAATGAAAATTACCAGCCCCATAAGCTAAAGCCATGTCCCATTTCTCTGCAATTGCAAGATTAATTGACAAGATTAATGAAACTAAAATAGTTGTTAAATATTTAACAAATTTCATTTGTCCTCCATTTATTTTAAAAAGTATTTCATTATGTATTAAAAAAATTTTCAATAAAAAAATTATACTACTTTTAATTGAATTTTTTTTTATTTTTTATAATATGTGCACACTTTGTTAGATGAAGCACTCATATTAGTTCAGATTATTTTCATAGATATAATCTTAGCAGCGGATAATGCCATAATTATCGGTTTAATTGCTGCCAATTTTGCTCCTAAGAACAGAAGGCAAATAATTTTATGGGGTGTTGCCGGAGCTTTAATCTTTAAAATTATCTTTGCGTTATTTGCTACATATTTATTCAAATTTTATTTCATCAAAATACTTGGGGGATTACTTTTAATTTGGATTGTAAATGATCTAAGAAAAGATCTTTTTGAAATCAAAAAAGTGAAATCTCCAACCAAGAAGTCTAAGGAACCATCTTATATCCAAAGTGTTTATAAAGTTTTATTTGCGGATATCACAATTAGTTTCGACAATGTAATAGGAGTAGTTGGAGCCTCTAAAGGTAATTTTGGTTTCATGATTTTTGGACTTGTTTTATCAGTTATTTTAACAGGAGCTATGGCTACATACCTTGCTAGTTATATTCAAAAACATTTATGGATTGCATATGTAGGTTTAGGTTTCATCCTGCTAGTTGCCATTCAATTAGTTATTGGAGGTCTTGTAGATTTAGAAATTTTATCAATAAATGAAAAATTTAAAAAATATTTTTAATAAGAATATTTTCTTGTAGGATATCTTTTATTTTTTACTGCTTGTGCAAAATTTTTTAATCCCAAATTAATATATCTTTTTATATTTGCAAATTTTTTAACAAATTTAATATTAGTTTCATTTAAACCAATTAAATCATCAGTAACCAAAACTTGACCATCACAGTGTACCGAAGATCCTATTCCAATAGTTGGAATTTTTAAATCGTTCGTAATTTGCTTTGCAATTTGTGTTTTTACACATTCTAAAACTATTGCAAAGACTCCATTTTTTTGAAGTAACATAGCATCATTTCTCAATTGTTTAATTTCTTTTGTATTTTTACCTTTTGATTGAAATTTTCCTTTTGCAGATTGAGGAAGTAGTCCTAGATGTCCCATGACAGGAATCTTATTTTTAATCAAAAATTGAATTTGATTAATAATCTTTTTTCCACCTTCAAGTTTTACTGCATCACATTTTGTTTGTTTCATTATTTTTTTTGCATTCTTAAGAGCTAAGTTTTTAGAAATATAAGTTTTGTATGGCATATCAACCACCATTAAACTTTTTTTAACACCAAGTCTTACACTCTTAGAATGATTGATCATTTCATCCAAAGTGACCTTTTTTGTAGATGAATAATTATATAATACTGAGCCAAGTGAGTCTCCAACCAAAACAATATCAGCATGTTTATCTACCTCTTCTGCAATATTTTTCGAATATGCTGTAAGACAAACAATTTTAGATTTGTTTTTTTTCTTTAAAATCTTTTTTATTTTCTTCATTCAAGCTCTATGGTACTTGGTGGTTTAGAAGTAACGTCATAAACTACTCTATTTATTCCTCTAATGCTATTTACAATTTTATTTGAAATCATTTGAATAAATGTTTTTTTAAAGTCAAAAAAATCAGCTGTCATTCCATCCTCAGATGTAATCGCTCTCAACAAACACAAATACTCGTAAGTCCTATTGTCACCCATCACTCCTACAGTTTTTACAGGAAGTAAAGCTGCATAAGCTTGCCAAATTTTGTTATATAAATTTTGTTCTTTCAAACTTTTTATAAAATAATAATCGGCTTCTTTCAAAATCTTGATTTTTTCATGAGTAATTATCCCAGGGATTCTTATTGCCAAACCTGGTCCTGGAAAAGGATGTCTAGAAATAATTTCTTTTGAAAGGTTAAGTTCCAAACCTAATTTTCTAACCTCGTCTTTAAATAAAAATCTTAGAGGCTCAACAAGTTTGAGCTTCATTTTTTTAGGTAAACCTCCAACATTGTGATGTGATTTTATTTTTGATGTCTGACTACCTGTTACAGATCTACTTTCAATAAGGTCTGGATAAAGAGTTCCTTGCGCTAAAAACTTCACACCTTTAATTCTTTTTGCGTATCTTTCGAAAATTTTAATAAACAAATTTCCTATAATTTTTCTTTTTTTTTCAGGATCTGAAATATTTTTCAATTTTCTTATAAATTCTTTTTCAGCGTTAACATATATCAAATTGATCTTTAATTTTCTTTTAAACGTTTTAACTACTTGAGTTTCTTCATTTTTTCTAAGAAGACCTGTATTAACAAAAATACAATATAACTTTTTACCAATAGCCTTATTCAACAATTGAGCTACAACACTACTATCAACACCACCAGATAAAGCACAGATAACTTTATTATTCTTTACTGTCTCTCTAACCTCTTTAATCAATTGGTTTTTTTGATCTTTAGATGACCAGTTTTTTTTAATTTTACATATTAAAAATATAAAATTATGGATTAGTCTTTTTCCATTTTGCGTATGCGTAACCTCTGGGTGAAATTGGACACCATAAAATTTTTTAGATCTATTTTCAATGATTGCATATTTTGAGTTTTGACTTGAGGCAATTACATTGAAATATTTTGGTAATTTTGAAACTTGATCAGCATGGCTCATCCATACTTTATTAATCTTTTTATTATTAAAAAAATTTTTGATTAAAATACTTTCTTTTTTTTTATAAATATTAGCTAAACCAAATTCTCGATACTTAGATTGTTTTACTTTACCACCATTTAATTTAGACAATATTTGATGTCCAAAGCAAATACCTAAAATTGGTATTTGCTTTTCTATTATTCTTTTATCGAAAGAATACTTATTGATTTGATAAACATTTAAAGGTCCGCCTGATAAAATTAAACCTTTTATCGAATGATCAATATTTTTAATTTTAATTTTTTTATGACTTACTATTTCACAAAAAACTCCAAATTCTCTTATTCTCCTTGCTATTAGTTGAGTAAATTGTGAACCAAAATCTATTATTAAGATTTTGTCTAACTTTCTATTAAGACTCATTATTTTTTGGTTCTATATTTGCTAGAGTCTCTAAAATACCTTTGTTTTCCTCACATAACTTTTTACAAACTTTACTGAAAGTTTTAGATAAATCTTTTACTTTTGAATAATTAGATTTTTCTAAAGCTATTTTCATAGTCATCAATATTGCTTCCTCATTGTCGGGCTCTATTAATAAAGTTGTTTCTAAATTTTTTTCTTCTTTAAGTTGATCTTCTTCAATATTGTAAATTTTTGCCAAATAAAGATAAGAATTGGAGTCTTTGGGGTTAAAAACTATACTTTTCTCAAACATAAACTTTGCATCTTCATATTTTTTTTCTTGGTACAATTCTAATCCCTTATTAAAAAAACTTTCGGTTGCAATTGAAAAACTAGAAATGTTTACCGCTAGGTAAAATAAAAATATAAATTTAATTTTTTTCATAATTAGTATTTATTATCACTTTTTACCACATCAACATTATGAACCATACTTTCGTAAAATCCAGCTTTTGTAATTTTAACAAATTGTGGTTTATTTCTTAAATATTTTATTTGTTTTGATCCAAGATAGCCCATGGATGATTTTAATCCACCTACTAATTTAAAAATTATCTTATCAACTTTACCTTTGTATTTTGCCAATCCTTCAACTCCTTCTGGTACATATTTCGAAAAATCTTTTTGTTTTTTTTGAAAATATCGATCTGCAGATCCTTTATTCATTGCACCAACAGAGCCCATTCCCCTAAAACTTTTAAATAATTTACCATTTTTTTTTATTAATTTACCTGGTGTTTCATCAGTACCAGCAAATAACGACCCGATCATCACTGCATCAGCTCCTGCCGCAAAGGCTTTAGCAAGGTCACCTGAATATTTGATACCTCCATCAGAAATAATTTTGACATTCTTATTTTTGACTCCATTTCTGACATTTAAAATTGCACTAAGTTGAGGAACTCCTATTCCAGCTACTAATCTAGTTGTACAAATCGATCCAGGACCAATTCCAACTTTGATCACATCAACACCTAATTTTAATAAAAATTTTGCAGCCTCTGGTGTTGCTATATTTCCAGCACACAACACTGTTCTTTTTCCTTTAGTTTTTTTAATAAACTTTATAATTTCTGAAACTTTTTTCGTATGTCCATGAGCTGTATCCACTACAATCATGTTCACATTTTCTTTAAGAATTGCTTTGGCCCTAACAAATTCTTTTGGTCCAGCTCCAACAGCGGCGCCAACTGAAAGATTTTGTTTTTTTACTTTTTTGATTTCAAAAACTTGATCTTTTATATTCAAGTTTCTATGAATTATTCCCAATCCACCTGCCTTTGCGATAGCTATTGCCATTTTGCTCTCTGTTACAGTATCCATTGCTGATGAAAGAAGAGGGATCTTAAGTTTGAGATTTTCAGTAAGTTTTATGCTTGTGTCAACTTCAGATGGCAAAATTTCTGAATACTTGGGAACTAAAGTAACATCATCAAAGGTAAGTGCTTCTTTTATAGGAACCATAATCATTTATATATGATTCCTTTTAAATTAAAAGTGTCTATCTAAGATTTTTACAAATAATGAAACTTTCTTTTGAATCCTTTCGACTAGACTTTGGTTTAAAAACCTTGACCTCTCTAAAAATTTTTTTTCCAAGTGCGACAATTTCATTAAATGAGCCTCCCATAAATATTTTTGAGATAAAAACACCTTTTTGGAACATAATTTTTTTTGAAAAGATCATAGCTTCTTTACAAAGTTCTCCTGTTTGAATTGAATCTATATTCTTAATCCCAGTAGTATTCACAGCCATATCAGACATAATTACATCTGCACCTTTATCAATAAAATTTTTAATCTCATTTTGTGTATCTTCCTCAGTAAAGTCTCCTACAATTTGTATAGTCTTTTTTATTTTTTCCATGTTTTTTAAATCTATAGAAATAATCTTACCGTTTTTTACAATCTTAGATACATATTGAGACCAACTTCCTGGTGCAGCACCAATGTCTATAACACACATACCGCCTTTAAAAATTTTAAACTTTTGATCAATCTCAATTAATTTATAAGCAGATCTGGCTCTGTAACCATCAACTTTAGATTGACGGACATAGATATCTCTTTTTTGTTTAATAATCCAATTTTTTGAAATTTTATTTTTTTTCAACTAACTGCTATATCTTAAACTTTTCGTTATCTTATTATTATTTAAAGTTTCTAATTCTATTTCAATACTCTTGTCTAATCTCATGTCTATCCCATTCTTCCATATGCCAGCTGCCAGGTGTATTATTCCTATTTTATAATTTGGTAAAAAGGGCTCAACAAAAGTTTTTTGATTTTCATCATATTTAGGTAATAAATTACTCGTTATCCAATTGCAATTTAAAGGAAGAAATTCTGTTTTTAAATCATCAATATATACCGACATATTAATAGCCAACCCCTCAGATCCAAAAATATTTCCAGCTGCAAGAGTTTTTTTCAAATTGTTCTGCCAAGAAGTCCATCCCTCAGAATTTTTTTCTAAAGAAAAAACTCCAATATTTATGTGTGGTGCAAAAGCTAATTTTCGTGCTTTTTCATAACCAATTTTTGATTTAACAGCATGTTTAAAATTTTGAGATTTAATTAATGCAAGTTTTCCAAATAGCCAATTAACCTTTGAAGTAATTTTATATCCAGGTCCCATTGTTTGAGTAATACCCAATTTTCCGTCATTACATGCTCTAAAATAGAGCTCAACGCATTGCCAATCATTTACCCATGCATCGCAATCTATCCATAGATACTTTTCATAATTAGGAAAATATTTTGGTAAGAAAGCTCTAGAAACCTGACTTTTAAGCCAGTCTTTTCCCTTAACTTTATTTTTTGGTACTTCAATATCCCACTCTGCGTTTTTAATTTCATCTACTTTATGATTTAGTTTTTCTTTTTGTTCTTCGTTCAGTCCTGCATCCAAAATACAAATAGCTACATTTTTGCTTTCCTTGAATCTTTTTATTGAGTCAATTAACTCCTCTAATAGTGGAAAATAATTAGCATCAGCTAATGAAACAATTACATTTTTTTTCATTAAAGTATGTCTTCAAGATCATCTTCGTCTTGAATTTTGTCATTTTCATGTTTTTTTTTTAACTTTTGAAAATGAAAAAAGCTTATTGGTAATAAAAATACATACACGACAGCACTTATTGCTATAACATTGAATGTATATATTAGTAAAAGTCCGAAAAATAATACAATTCCAAATAATAAAAAAATTGTTGTTCTCCTTGGAATTACAATTTTCTTGAATGAATAACTTGGGAATTTACTTATCAATAAAAAAGATGTGATTACAAAAAATATTGGTGTGATTATATTATAATTCAATTGTAAAAAATCGAAACCACTTAAACTTATGATCAGTGGTGTCAATAATAATATTGCACCTGCTGGTGATGGTACTCCTTCAAAAAAATTATCTTTCCATGATGAATCGGTATTAGAATTAACATTAAATCTTGCTAATCTTAAAGCTACACAAATCACATACACAAGACATAATAACCATCCAAATCTTTCTAAAGTGTTTAGCTTCCAAAAATACATTATGAAGGCTGGAGCAACACCAAAACTAATCATATCAGTAAGAGAATCTAATTCTTTTCCAACTTTTGAGGTTCCTTTTATTAATCTTGCAATTCTGCCATCTAAGCCATCGATAAGAGCTGCAAAAATTATTGCAATTATTGCTAATTCAAATTTTTCGTCCAAAGCAAATCTAATTGAAGATAGCCCAATACATACTCCTATTAGAGTAAGCATGTTTGGTAAAATAACTCTAGCACTTTTTTTATCTGCTACAATTTTTAGATTAGTTTTTGGTTTTTCCATTTTATCTTTTTGCCAATAATGTTTCTCCAGAGATAGCTTTCTGACCGACTTTAACCAATGGTTCATAGTTTTCATAGTATACATCAGCTCTGCTACCAAATCTTATCATTCCTATACGATCACCCTGCTTTAGTTCTTGTTCTTTATTGGCTTCACAAACAATTCTTCGAGCAACTAAACCAGCAATTTGAACAACAATCACATCATTATTTTGATTATCTTTTATTTTAAAATAATTTCTCTCATTGTCTTCGCTAGCCTTATCCAGAGAAGCATTTACAAATGTTCCAGGCTTATACAAAATTTCATTTATTTTTCCAGCGCAGGGTGTTCTGTTAACATGGCAATCAAAGACATTCATGAAAACACTTATTTTTTTAAATCTTTTATTTTCCAAACCAAGTTCTTTTGGACCATCAGTCTCTTCAACTTTTATAATCTCACCATCAGCAGGGCTAACTAAATAATTATCGTCATCAATTATAACTCTCTCGGGATCTCTAAAAAAATAGTAAACCCAAATAGTTAAAACCAATCCAATTAAACCTAAAAAATCGCTAAAACTGTAAAGCACTACAGTTATTAATCCGAAAATAACTAAAAATTTATATCCTTCAGCGTGAATTTTTGGAAATATCTTACTTATCATATTCTTCTATTTGATAATTTGTCATTAATATGTATATAAAATCGCGAAATTCAATTATTAAGATAAAAATATAAGTGA
>MDTE01105059.1_pt1 | contig 11770 bp, 9 predicted proteins | sample 811231 | NCBI WGS metagenome assembly MDTE01 (sample SAMN05326651, study PRJNA326480) | marine metagenome | isolation source: seawater | place: Indian Ocean: Red Sea | collected 2010
GAGGCGATGGGTCAGTGTGGTTGGACCCCAGTAATAGAAAAGTACATCTTCTTTCTTTTCAAACGCTGCCAAAATCTCAGCTGCCAATGCCTCTCCGGAACCTGGGTTGATTATTTCAATTACATCGTCTAGCCCATGCGCCTTTACTTGATCAATGTTATGACCTTCACACTCCCAACCTGGTACACAGTTCAATAATTGTGCTTTGCCGTTTGAAATAGGAGTGACAAAAAGATCCATGTGATCTCTAATATCAGCTACTTTTTGGAGTCCTGGGTTAGCATCAGCAGTGTACTGAGGAATAATAAATGCGGACTGCCAGTTATCTTCTAAGCTATTACCAACTCTGGTAATTTGACCAGCTTCAGAGGCTTCATTATAAGCGGCTAACTGATTTGGTAACCAGATTTCCATTGTGACATTAGTGTCACCGTTAACTAAAGCCTGCATCAACGGGATTGTTCCGCCGAAAATTTTCTCAGTGGGGTATCCATAACCTTCAGAAACGATCAACTCAGCAATTGCTGTCTGAGTCTGGGCGCTATCCCAGTTAAGGTCTGAGAAGATAATAGTTGGCTTCTCTTCCTCACCACAGGCACTCAATGCAAGGGCCAGCACTAAAACAAGCCCAAACACAGCTGCCATACTTTTCCTAAATCCTAAACTCATGTTTTCCTCCCTTACTCTTAGATCATACTATCCTTTGGTGAATAGTGCATGAATTGATATTTTTTAGAGCTGCCGCTCTCCACTTAGGGCATCTTGGCGACCTTTAGCAGCTGCCTGAGTTACACGGTCAGTAATGATGGCCAGTGCCACAATCGCGAGACCTCCTAATAATGCCTCCCCGGGCTGGAACCTGCTAAGTGCTCTAAGAACATCTTCTCCAAGTCCCCCAGCACCAACCAAAGAAGCTACTACAACCATGGCTAGAGCCATCATAGTTGTTTGGTTTATTCCAGCCATGATAGTCGGCACTGCCATTGGAATCTGTACTTTTAACAATAATTGGCGAGGAGTCGTACCGAATGACTCCGCTGCTTCTACTACTTCGCTTGAGACCTGACGGATTCCAAGGTTAGTAAGCCTAATAGCTGGTGGAACTGCGTACACAACAGTTGCAAAAATAGCTGGCACATTACCTATCCCAAAGAACATAATAGCTGGTACGAGATATACGAAAGCTGGCATAGTCTGCATTCCATCCAAAAGAGGACGAAGAACCGCATCAAATTTATCACTCCGAGAAGCAATTATCCCAATAGGAAGTGCGATTGCAATCGAAATAACAACAGCAACAACAATTAATGCTGTCGTTTCCATTGCGCTAGTCCACATCCCAAGTGCACCTGTGACAAGCAAGGAAAAGACTGAAAATAAAGATACTCTCCACCCAACCATCCTCCAAGAAACTAACCCAATCGCAATAATGATTGAGGGCCACGGTATCCAGATAAAAAGATCTTCAAGGAATAACAAAAAGTAGAGTACAACATTTGATATTGCATCAAAGAGGAACGCACCCTCACGAGTGATATCACTTATCCTGTCGTTAATCCACGCTGCAAGTCCTTCACCATAGTTAATTGGGAATTCAACGCCAGGTTCCCAAATAACTACAAGTAGCAAAGACAAACAAGCAAATAATGCTAACCAAATAGCAAAACGTTGGCTGCCGGGTAGGTTATTGAATTTTGAAATAGAAAACCTATGACCATTTTGAGGTGAATTTGAAGCCATACTTAAGCTAAAGCCTCTTCAGAATCAAAAGTTGCCTGTATCAGAGCATCGCGCTCAATTTGACCTACGAGAACTCCAGTATCATCAATGACGGGCAAATTGCCTTCCTGTGACCAAGCCTTTGATAGTGCATCCTCAACACATTCCTTTGCGAATACTGGTAAGTAACGACGGTTGACTGCAGCGCTTACACTAGTATCGTTTCTGCTTTCGGCAGCCTGTGCTTCAGCCAAGGTCAATTCGCCCAAATACCTTCCATTTTCAGTAGCTACGAAGGCAGCTTCCGAATTGGCAGTTTTCATAGTTTGAATTGCATGGCTAGGGGAATCTTCTGCGTTAACTTGCGTAGTGCTGTTTTGCATCAAGTATCCCACTGTAATAACTGTGGAACGCCTAACGTCTCTAGTAAACTCAGCAACGTAATCATCAACGGGCTGAGACATTATTTCTTCCGGAGTACCTATCTGGACAATTTCACCATCTCGCATAATTGCGATCCTAGTGCCGACTTTTATTGCTTCTTGGAGGTCATGTGTGATGAAAATAATGGTTTTCCGCATTTGTTCTTGCAGCCGCAGCAGCTCATTTTGCATGTCACGTCTGATTAACGGATCCAACGCGCTGAATGGTTCGTCCATAAGCAAAATCTCAGGGTCTGATGCCATAGCTCTTGCTAGTCCAACACGCTGTTGCATACCACCACTTAAAGCAGAAGGTCGGTAGTGTTCCCAACCATTAAGGCCAACCATTTCCAATACCTGAAGAGCACGTGCATGCCGCTCTGCCTCCGGGACACCTTGGACCTCAAGTCCCCATGCGGCATTATCTAAAACAGTGCGATGCGGCAAAAGGCCAAAATGCTGAAAGACCATTGCGGTTTTTTTTCTTCGGAACTCAATTAATTGGGCCTCATCATAGTCAAGCACATCCTCATCATCGATCATCAATTCACCCAAAGTTGGTTCAATAAGCCGAATTAAGCATCGAATAAGCGTAGATTTTCCGCTTCCAGAAAGCCCCATAACAACAAAAGTCTCGCCCTCTTTGACCTCGAAGTTTACATCTCGCAGGGCGACCACAGATTTTAGCTCTTCTTGGATTTCCAACTTGGACAAACCTGCTAGTTGCTCTGGAGCGTTCTCCTTAGCTGCAGGTCCAAAGACTTTCCACAAATTTTTTGCAGTAACTCGAGTCACTGCATCAGCTTGCTGTATTACCATTTATCTCTCCCTTCCTTGCGCAATAGTCCACACTCAGTGCAGACAAAGGTATTAGTTGGGGATATTTGGCTGGGACTGGGCCGCCTCGCGCAGGGCAACCACATTCGTCTCTCACACGCCAGTGTTTTGGGTTAAACTAACCATCGATTGCGATAGTGTCAACAGCAGTGAATCGTCATGATATAGGTGGATTTTTGCGGAAAACGCCAATATTAAGGTATTTACGGAAAATATATCTTTTTGCCACGACTCACTAGAGCTAGCTGTGGCTGCCTTTTTTACATTCGGGTTTAGCCGAAGGCGGCGATTCTTGTTTCCGCCATAAAGTTGCCTAACCAGATACTCAATTCGTCATATTGAAATAACAATCACATTATTTTTACTAAATTTATTTAGCTCTAAATCCCCATAATTTTTGACACTGAACTTGACCATTGCCACATTACAAGTTAGAACTCGGTATGGATTCCCATTAATCATTAGGAGATATCATGGCTGAAACACTAAACTCACAATATGAAAATTATGCAAAACTAACAGCAGGGCGAACCAGGTACCTTGAATTGGGCTCGGGTCCACCGCTAATAATGTTGCATGGAATGGGGCATGCGTCGTCAGCGAACAGCTTTGATTATGTTATAGAACCGTTATCCAAACATTTCCACGTTTACTCAATGGATATGCTCGGTTTTGGCCTAGGCGATCGCTCAATAAAAGATGGTCCTACTTTTTCTTTAATTGTTGATCATATTCGCGAATTCATGGACGTAAAAGATATTCCGAAAGCTCACTTTGTTGGACATAGTGCTGGGGGTTGGATGAGTGCTATTTTGGCGTACGAAAGCCCAGATCGTGTTGATAAGCTTGTAATGCTCTGTTCAGCAGGTATGAATGTTGCCGTATCTGCTGGTGTTGGACACATTCAAGAAATCCCGTCGTTAGAGCAACTAAAAGAACGTGCAGTATCCGGCATGGCAGATAATTCAAAGGTCACTGCTGAAATGGTAGATCAAGTTGCGGCAGCCCAATTTGCAGCATTAAATTCTCCAGGGGCAATCACAAGTCTCGATCCGTTGCTACAGCAAATGGAAACTCCAGAAATAAGGGAAAGATACCTATTACAACGCAGGCTGCCTTTTATTAAGTCTAAGACCCTTGTGGTTTGGGGTGTGGGTGATCGTATGGACCCATATCCCACGTGGACTGATGAATACGAAGCATTAGAAGGTGATATGTCGAAATCTACAAAACCCTGGACAATCCCGAACGCGCAACATGTACTCCTTCAAACTGGCCACGGACCTCAATTAGAGTCTGTAGACGAAACAGTAGAGCTATTAACAAACTTTTTGCGCGACTGATTTGATTTTAAGTAATTACGCATCTAGGAGGAGAAATTATGGCTTTAACAGAAGAGAATCTAATACAGCATCCCGGAGTCCAAAGTCGTTGGGTCCAGTTAGCCAATGGTGCAAAATGCCATTACATGTCAGCAGGTGACACTGGCCCTTCAGTGATTTTGCTACATGGAGGCATTAATGGATCATCGGGAATGGCAGGTTGGGGTCGTTGGATGATTCCTCATCTTGCTGCAGAGGGATTCAGGGTGTACGCCCCTGACCAACCTGGTTTTGGTTTGTCTGACACAAGAGAAAAGTATTGGCCTCACCTAGGCGTTCTGTCCCACGTCCAATTTGTTAATGATTTCGCTGATGCGCTCTGCATTGATCAATTCCACCTCTCTGGGAATTCGATGGGTGCAACTAACACAGCTCACTATGTTGTTGATCATCCTGAACGTGTCCTGAGTTACATTCTTATTGCAACTTATTTGCAAGGGGAATTAGGCGTAGACCCTGATGGCTCCAAAAGAGCCGCACTCGGTGGTTTGCAGCTAGAGCCTTGGAACGGAACAGCTCAAGGTATGCGGGATCTAATGTCCAAGATCATCATGCAACCTAGTGGGATCACAGATGATCTGTGTGATATGCGTGCCTATATGGGTAATCTACAAGCCGATTCATACAAAGCTTTTCAAGCTAGTCGCTCAAAAATTATGGAGAATCCAAGCCTAAAGCAAAAGTGGATGCTGAAAGGACGATTAGACCAGCTAGAAATTCCGGCGATCTATCTTTACGGGAAAGAAGATGTTTTGATTCCAGTTTCAGCAGGTTATGAACAAGAAAAGCTTTTGCCAAATATTAAGTTTTATTTCCCAGAAGACACCGGACATCAAGGCCAAACTGATACTCCTGATCTTCATGGTCGTGTTTATGCAGAATTTTTCAAAACCGGTAAATTATCGAGTGCTTTAGAAAAAGAAGCTGGCGTGGGAGCAGGTGCTTGATTAGTTTCTAAAAGTGCCTGGTCCAAAAGAGGGGGGCTGTATATGCCCCCCTTTGCATTGAAGGGTATTTCGCCAAGTGTATAATTATTGAGCATTTTTATACCCAATGGCACTAAAAGAAATTACTAAACCAAACGTTACCGCTTCTTGGATTGTTAATCATCCAATTCTATTGTTAGTCGTCTTTGCAGCAATAACTTTGGCACTTATCCCTTCAGCAATTTTGTCTCCAGATCACGGCGATGCTTCGACGGAACCGGGCGGCGAGGCATTTGACCTAAGAGATGACCTTGCTAAATGGTTAATCGTTCCAGTATTCCCGGAAGCATTTTTATTAGAAGCTAAAAATGGAGACGTTTTAACACAGGAAGTATTGTGGGAGCTGAAACAAGCCCAGATCGAACTACTCGAGGCAGATATATCCGGAGATCTGGCACCTGACGGCATACCCCCACAGCCTTTGCTTGCAAACTCATTTTCTCCGAGTACCAATACACCCTTTAAAGGGATATTCACGTTCGCAGATGCTGTCGAATCCACGCTGAAAATCCATCCTCTTTTAGGAACAGACTTGGAAAACGCAACAAATGATCAAATTAAATTCGCTGTTAATTCACTCTTGATTGGCTCCAGAAGCGCCGAAATTGCAGACTTGCTATCTGTGGAAGCTTCTTACGAACGCAAAAAGGTGCTCGGTCAAGAAATTGATGTCTGGAAATCCCCAGCGATGTGGTTTGTAGTAACAGCCGACAATAATGCTTTGGGGGGAGGGCAAGTACAAAGCGTGGGTGGATTATCTGCAGATTCGGCTACTATTGCAAAAGAGAAATTTGCACGTAAAACGCAGGAAATCCTGAGAGGCAAAAGTGAAAATTATTGGCTCTGGGGTATTGCGATTGATCAAAACCTCGAAGCCGAAGAGGAGGGCACAATAGCGGGTTTTTACATCATGCTTACTGTTATAGCGGCACTAGGAGTGATCAGTCTGGCAGTACGTTCTTACTGGGCAACTGCTCTAACCGCAATCGGCATAGGTATTTTAATTATCTGGTTAAAAGGTATTACGGCATTGGTTGGACTGAAAGGTGGTCTCATCATAGATTTCATAGTCCCGATAGCTATGATATCTCTAGGAGTTGATTTTGCCGTTCACTCTATTCGCCGATATAGGGAAGAGAAACACAATGCCAAATCCCCCATGTCGGCTTTGGCTTTAGGGTTCACCGGTGTTCTTGGTGCCCTCTTTTTAGCTATGGTTAGTGATGGAATTGCCTTTTTATCCAACGTGCCATCGGGAATTGAAGCTGTCGTTCATTTCGGCATTTCTGCTGGCGTTGCAGTGGCATCTGCATTTGTAGTATTAGGGCTTGTTGTTCCTTTAGCTTTAGCAATGATTGAAACTCAGTGCCCCCCACCTATCAATACTAAAAAATCAAGCAGTGCAATTGCGTATATAGCAGGAGCAGGGGTTACATTCCTCTGTGGCCTCTCAGTCATTTTAATGGTTGCTCTAAGTCTCCACTGGGGCATTTCGGTCTTAATCCTCGCCGCAATTCTCTTTGTCGTACTTCCATTTAGTTATCAAATGAAAAAATCCCCCCGCACAAGTTTTTCGGACAATGCACAGCTGAAAGAAATACCTTCAAAAACCAGCAACCTCGTCACAAGCATTGTCACTCTAAGTGCGCATCGGCCTATAGTCACATTGGCGTTGGCTTTTCTCGTCACTACAACCTGTTTATTTATGGCTATTCGTCTCGAGAGTTCTCTGGATGTAAAAGATTTTTTCGATGAAAAAGCGGATTTTGTGGTCTCTTTGGATAAAGCAGACGAACACATAGGCCCGCGTACTGGAGAAGGAGGCACCATCTATTTAAAAGGAGATATGTCGAATCCTGAAGCACTCAGAGCCATAAATCTCTTTATGCAAAGCCTCACTGAAAATCCATATATAGGCACCGAGGCAGATGGAGAGCCAAGTATTTACCCAAGAAATGTCATTGACATAGTTAAGAGAATCACCAAAAACTCCTCGAGTAGTGAACTGGTCAACAGGCCGCGTATTAAAGATGATGATTTAGATGGTTTGCCCGATTCACAGTCACAGTTAGCAACCATGCTAAAAGATGCAATGCGGGACGGAGTTCCAATGGCCGATGGATATGACGGAATGGCCTATACGCCAGAAGAAGTTCATTCTGTCTTGTATTTCGATGAATCTGGCTTAAATGAAGATCGCGCAACTGTAATTGTTGGAATTCCTGGAACACGCGAGCAAACAGTAGTAATAGCAGCAGAAAAATCTTTAATGCATGATTTGGCCATGTTGGAAAATGTACCTGGAATCACAAAATTTGGACTAACAGGCTCTCCATTCACACGTACTGCTGAATTGGCAGCATCGACTGATGCTTTGCGGACTTCTTTGCCAATTGCTGCTATAGCTGCACTCTTTGCACTTACAATCGCAATGAGATCTTTCTCATTCGCGTTTATTACAGTGATTCCTATTGGTTTAGTCGTTACTTGGCTTTACGCATTCATGTTCATCGCGGGGTTTTCCCTCAATTTCGTCACCGCAACAATTGGCGCACTTTCGATAGGAGTAGGCATAGACTACTCGATTCATATGACGGAACGGTTCCGTGAAGAATTCAAGCGTCACAAACGCCCAGATCTCGCTTTAGAGAAGAGTGCTAAGGGGACGGGAACTGCCTTGTTAGGTTCCGCAGGTTCCAGCATAGTGGGCTTTACGATAATGGGCTTTGCACCCATGCCTGTATTTAGCACCTACGGCATCCTTACGGCAATTATGATTTTCTTCGCATTAGCTGCATCATTATTAGTGCTTCCGTCATTGTTGGTGATTGTATCTAGGAGGCAAACCAAGTCACTCTGATAAGCTTTTGCTAACTTCAAGCCTTTCTATCAATGAATCCTTTGTAACTTCACACCACATAATAAGGCCTGCCCAAACTCCGAATTTCTTATATCTCCTTTCTATTTGCAGGTCCGTCGGTTTTTTTCCTTTATAAAATTGTACTGATAGTGAATTTCGCACTACGGAATCAATAGCAAGTCTTTCATGTCTGCCCATCACACGAAGAACATTACCTGCCGAGTATGGGCCAAACCCTTTTAAGCTCAAAATAGAAGAATATAGATTTTCTCTAGGCCCAGAGCTATCGGCCAATGCTTCTAAGTCTAAAGCCCCAGATATAATTAAGTTTGCCAGTTCATGGACGTGCTTTGCGCGATAACCCAACTTCGTCAGCGCCGAAAATTCAACTAGATCAATTTGTGCAATTTCATCAGGTGTAGGAAAACAGTGACGCCCTAAAATGGGTTTCCCTAGCGCAACTAGATTAGTACAAATCCCAATCGTCTGATCCCATGTAATGTTGGTGGTAGCTATAGTCTTAACCATGTCTTCCCACAAAGTAGGACTAGCCAAGAATCTCCCCAATTTGTATCGGGAGATCCAGGAATATTCAGGGAATTTGTTAACCAAGCGGTGTAAGTCGCCTATGTCATTGTGCAAACCGAATATGCGTAATACCAGTCTATTTATTTCAGAAAGCTCTAATTTACCAATAGCATTATCGGAATTTACTTCAAGAATTATGCTGTTGTCTGAATCAAAGCCCAGACTTATCAGGCATTCAACTCCTTTTGAGTTGACGGGGTAGTCTAAACGGCGATTAACTGGGTCATAGAGAAACGGCGCCAATTGGACCCAGCCATGTGAATGTAAAGTGGCCAGAAAACTGAAGTCGCAAGGCGTTTCAATAATGGTTTGTTTGTAATATCGCAACGAAAACTCTACTAAACGAAAACCACATCGTTCGTCAACACACCAATATTTTCAATAGAGATAGAAACTGAGTCCCCTTCTGCTAATGTAAAATCCTGAGGGGGGACTATTCCTGTACCAGTTAATAGAACAGTTCCGTCGGGAACTTGGTTATGTTTATTCAGCCAACCGCTTAACTCTTGGCAACTCCTCACCATTTTGTCGGTATTAGTTTGCCCCTGAAAGGTTATTACTCTATCCCTTTCAACCTTCATACTGATCTCTAAAAGCTGAGGATCACCTATCGAGTCAATCGATACAAAACAGGGGCCTATTGAACATGATCGGTCATAGACCTTTGCTTGGGCAAGATATAGTGGGTTCGCGCCCTCAATATCTCTGCTTGAAACATCGTTTCCTGCCATAAATCCGACGATATTCCCTCTATATATCACGCACGCCAATTCCGGCTCGGGCACACTCCAAATTGCATCGCCCCGTATACCAATTGGCATGAAAGGCCCAACCGTTCGATGTCCTGAATCTTTAAGGAAAAGTTCAGGACGGTCCGCCTCATAAACCCTCGAGTACACATCAGGAGTCTTGCTTTCTTCTTTTCTTTCTTCCATTGACCGACGATAAGTAACTCCTGCGCACCAAACTTCAGGTGGCTGGAGTGGCATAGAAATTTTCACCCGATCCGATATGGGGTTTGATTGGTCTATTACTTCCGCAATAGAGTAGGGCAATGGATCTGTCGCATCAGTAATCGATTTAATGAATTCTGATAAAGGAATTTTCAAATTTGCTGAAGCGTCTAATGCGTCCAGAATGGTCCTAATATCAGAGTTAGTAGCAGTCAGGTCGTAGAGATTATCGCTCGTTTCTGATATCAAGTGTGACTGACCCTCAATCAACAGTTGGTATGTTCTCATGGTTCCTCATTGCCTAATCTATTCCCAGCAATTTATATAGCAATTTGCTAAAAAAAAGTAATTTATACTAAATATTGTGCCTTTCAGGCTCTAAATTACAATCGCTATCCAAATCTGACCTAACATAGATATTCCTACTTTTAATGCCTTAGCTCAATCTTTTGGTTCAAGTGCATCCATCAACTCTAGCCACTCAGTTCGTGACATCCCACTAGACTCCTCGTCTACTTTTTCATGAGCGAGCATCTTTCTTAGAACCCTTAAACCCTTCTCGGAAATTCTAACTCCACCTAGCCGATAATCTTGAAAAGCTTGATAAGCGAGAGGGACCCAAAGTTCGAGTATTCTGGCAATGAGTTCTGCGTACACTCTGATCTCATACTGAGCATGTTGATCTGAACGCAGCTGAACAAAATTAAAGAGGTTGTGTAGGTCAATTTTCCAATACCATTGCGTGTAGTAACTCAGAGGGAGGTTCATTCTCGCCAATTCACGAGCTAACCCTGACTTATTTTGATCTCTAATAACGCCTTGGTCGTCTTGGTTGAGCATTTCCATATAGTTCTCGTACGATCGTTCTGCGTCTTCAACTAATATGTCTAAAACTCGTTGCGCCTCATCCCCTTTGAGAACATCCCCGCGGCCTTGTCTGTTCGCAGTTGATTGTGATGCGAGTTGATCATAGCTTGGGGTGTAAAATTCATGATCTAAAATAGAGTACCTAGCTGAGTATTCATTAATGCTAGCCATACGGTGTCTTACCCACTGGCGAGCCACAAATATTGGCAGTTTAATATGGAACTTAATTTCGCACATTTCGAAAGGAGTTGTATGAGCGTGGCGCATCAGGTATCTAATTAAACCGGCGTCCTGACGAGCTTGTTTAGTCCCTTTTCCATAAGACACTCTGGCGGCTTGCACAATAGCTGAATCATCTCCCATGTAATCAATTACGCGCACAAACCCATGATCCAGAACGGGTAAGGGCTTAAACAAAACGTCTTCAAGCGAATCAACTGTTGGACGATAGGTAGGTGAATTGATTGATCGCAGTGAATCAATTTCCAACTTCTGCTCAGCATTTAATAACGTTTCTTTGTTGGTGTCTAAATCGAATGAATCCATACTGGAATGATATGGCAAGCATTGATCATTTTGTAGGTACCCTACGTTTAAGGCTAATGGAAGCTATTTCTATACCTCTGAACACCAAATGACAATAAAAAAGAGACCTTATGGTCTCTTTTTTATTGTCATTTGGTAGCGGGGGTTGGACTCGAACCAACGACCTTCGGGTTATGAGCCCGACGAGCTGCCACTGCTCCACCCCGCAAAGATGGCTAAGCCAATTGCACACTAACAAGAGAAATCGAGTACACAAGAGATTTAAAATCTATGGTCAAGCCCTCGGCCGATTAGTACCGCTTCGCTGAACACGTTACCGTGCTTACACGTGCGGCCTATCAAGCAGGTAGTCTCCCTGCGGCCTTACTCCCAAATGGGATGGGAAGTCTCATCTCGGGGACGGCTTCGCGCTTATATGCCTTCAGCGCTTATCCAGACCGGACATAGCTACCCGGCGCTGCTCCTGGCGGAACAACCGGAACACCAGCGGTCCGTCCCTCCCGGTCCTCTCGTACTAGGGAGAGCTCCCCTCAAACTTCCTACGCCCACAGCGGATAGAGACCGACCTGTCTCACGACGGTCTGAACCCAGCTCGCGTGCCGCTTTAACC
>MDTE01120495.1_pt1 | contig 11770 bp, 8 predicted proteins | sample 811231 | NCBI WGS metagenome assembly MDTE01 (sample SAMN05326651, study PRJNA326480) | marine metagenome | isolation source: seawater | place: Indian Ocean: Red Sea | collected 2010
GTTGGGCGGCCACTGCTGCGGCCTGGTCGCCGCCCACTCGAAGGAGTTGACCGTGCCGGTGTAGACATAGAGGTGGTCGGGGTAGCCCAGCGCCGGATCGAGATCCGGGTCGCTGACACCCCTGAACCTGAGTCCGCTCGACATCCGGAGAATGTCGGCAATCCGGATCTCCTGTCGCGGGTCGCCGGGCTCCTGCCATTCGGGCACCGGCGCCGGCTGATACAGCTCATACACGCCCTGCTCGATCAGGACGCCCATCAACGTGGCGGTCAGGCTCTTGCCCATCGACCAGCTCTCGAGCGGCGTGTGCATCGTGATGCCATCGCCGTATCGCTCGCCGATGATGCGTCCTTTGTGGGTGATGACCAGCGCCGCCGTCATGCCCGCCGGGTCGAACGCGGCCTCGATCGCCTGCCTCAGTCGGTCCTGATCGATCTCGGTCGGTAACGGTGTGTCGGGCAGGATGTCGCCCATCGGCCAGGGCTGGGTCGACGGGTCGGGAAGGGTGCTGGTGATCTCGACCGGCTCGAAGAAGACGTCGTCCTCGCCGATCGGCAACGCTACACAGCCGTGGTCGCCGTTGAACTTCGCCGTCCTGACCACGCCATCGGGCAGCGACAGGTTGATCTGTCTGAGGTCGCGGTCGACCTCGATGCCGGTGACGTGTCGGCGCTGTTCGTACGGTGCGCTGAAGAAGCCCACGTTCTCGGCCGCGAACTCCGGGTCGAGGCCGGTGACGAACACCGCAGAGCACAGCGTCTTCGCGAACCCGGCGGTGTGATGCCAGATCGGGTCGCCCGGCGGGGCCTCATAGTCGGTGTTGAGCTCGACCGCCGCGGCTCGCGCCAGCAACGCCTCCTCTCCGCTTTGTGCCGCCGCGTCGGGTAGCGACAGCGGGAAGAGCGCGAAGACGAGGGTTGCGAGCGCCACGACCCCAAGGCTGAGCGCGCGAATCGTGTTCGACATGATCGGCTCCTTGGCTGCAGTCGAAGCCTAGCACGGGCTGCCCGCGGTTGACTTGCTGGTCTGTCTCCTGTCTCCTGTCTCCTGTCTGCTGTCTCCTGACGGGCCCCGCGTGCTCTTCACCGACCCCACTTTTCTTCTCCGTTTCCTTCCTGTGTCACTGGCCGCGTTCTTCCTGGCGCTGGCGGCGACGCCGCGTTCCTGGCGTGAGTCGGGTCGCCGGTTCAGCCTGGCCAACACGGTGCTGCTCACGAGCGGCGTCTGGTTCCTCGTGGTCGGCGCCGGCGTGTACGCCCCGTGGCTGGTGGGGTTGGTGGCGGGGAACTACCTGGCGGCGCTCGGCATCGAGGGTCTCCGTCGGCGGGCTGAGGCGACCGGCGCTTCGACTCCGCTCCCTGAGGCGCTGCTGACGCTCGCCCTGACCGCCAACCTGATCATGCTGCTGGTCAGCAAGTATGCGCTTGCCCTCCCGGAGCCGGTCGGCACCACGGGCTTCGCCATGCCCCAGTTGCTGGCCCCGCTCGGGATGCTGGTGGTGGTGTGTCAGGCCACCTCCTACGTCGTGGACGTCTTCCGGGGCGTGCTGCCGGCCCAGCGCAGCCCGATCCGGGCCGGTGTCTACATGCTGTGCTTTCCGCTGCTGTGCGCCGGGCCGCTCGTCCGGTATGGCGAGCTCGGGCGCCAGCTCGCCGAGCGCCGGGTCACCCTGGCTGGCTTCTCCTACGGCGTTCGGCGCTGGCTGGTCGGCTACTGCAAGGTGGCGCTCTTTGCCCGGACGCTCGGCGAGCGCGTCGACCTGGTGTTCGGCCTCGGCGCCAGCGATCTCGGCGTCGGGACCGCATGGCTCGGGGCCGTCTTCTTCACCCTGCAGATCTACCTGGATCTCTCGGGCTACGCCGACATGGCGATCGGCTTCGGCCGCATGTACGGATTCCGCGTCGGCGAGCACTTCCGGTGGCCGTACGGGGCCGACTCGCTCACCGAGTTCTGGCGCCGCTGGCAGGTGACGCTGGTCGACTGGTGTGCGACCTATCTCCGCGTTGCTCTAGACCCCGAGCCTGAACGGTCACGCTGGCTCGGCGTCCGGTCGGTGCTGCTCCTGTTCACTGCGCTCGGCCTCTGGCACGGGCCGGGCTGGACCGTGGCGCTCTGGGCGGGTCTGCACGGGCTGCTGGTCGTGATGGAGCAGCAGTGGCTGAGCGTCTGGCTCAATCGGGTGCCCAGGCCGATACGGCGGGTCTACCTGTTGCTGACGCTGGTCGTGCTCTGGGTGCTGTTCCGGGCCTCGTCGCTCGACGGCGCCGGCATCGTGCTACAGGCGATGCTGGGGTTGGGCGGCGCCGAGACGCCGGTGGCGATCGAGCTCGGGCTGTTCGACTGGACCGTGATTGCCCTGGCCGCCTTGTCGACCGTGCCCGTCTGGCCCAGCTTCAGCCGTTGGCTGGTGACGGTGGACGCGCTGACCACCTCCACCATCATCCTGCTGTCGGCGAGCTTCGTGTATCTGTGGCGCAGTCTCGTTCGGGGCGTACGGTTCGTCACCGGCCGCTCGCGTCTTCCTCAGGAACTCGAGAAGTAGCGGCCGGGTGTGGTGCCGAGCGCCGAGCGGAACATCGCGACGAACGCGCTGGGACTGTCGTAGCCGACCCGGAGCGCCACCGACGTCACCGGAACCCCTCCGGCCAGCAGGACCAGAGACCGGTGCAACCGGGCCTGCCTGCGCCACTGCTGGAACGAGAGGCCGGTTTCGGCGAGGAACCGCCGTTGCAGTGTTCGCGCGCCCGAGCCCACGGTTCGTGCCAGTGCCGGCAGCGCCCGGCGATCGTCCGGGTGGGCCGTCAGATGCTCGGCCAGTCTCCGAGCCCGCTCGTCGCGTGGCATCGGAAGCGTCAGCGGCGGCTGGTCGAGGTTTCCCAGCAGGTCGACGAGCAACCGCTCGACCTGACGACGGACGGGATCGGGCCGGGCTAGCGGGCGCGTGACCGAGGATGAGATGGCGAACTTCGTGGCGCACTTCGCAATCCAGGCAGACGATGTGGAACGGGCCCAGGGTTTCTACCAGCAGGCGTTCGGTTGGCGGTTCGAGGCCTGGGGGCCGCCCGGCTTCTTCAGGGTGTTCACCGGGGACGACGACGTCGGGGTGACCGAGGGGGCGCTCTACGGGCGTCCGGGTGGGGGCGAGATGCCGGCCACCAACGCCTATCGGTGCTCGATCAGCGTGAAGGACATCGACGCGACGCGCGAGGCGATCGAGGCGGCCGGCGGCACCGTGGCCGGACCGGTCTTCGAGTTGCCCGGCGTCGGCAAGATCCTGAACTTCACCGACCCCGAGGGGAACGCCGTGGCGGCCGTGGAGTATGTGGCGGGCGACCCGCGTGCCGTGTGAGCCGAACGGTCGCTATGCTGCTTCTTCCGGCTCCCGGGTCTGCATCCCGCTCATCCGCTTGCCCTTGACCGTGATCGGCCAGCGCGACGGCTCATGGTGCTCGAGATACTCGCGGCGCGACACCGAGCCGATGATCATCGACTTGGTCAGCCACCAGTTCTTCGGGCGGGCGCCGAAGATGATGTGGGCCACGCTGAGGCCGGCGAGAGAAAGCCCGGTCATGCCGTGGAAGACGTACACCCAGCCCCACGTGCCTTCCCCCAGGATGTAGGGATTCGGCGTGATGAAGGGGGTGCCCATCCTCCAGAGCATTACCATGCCCGTCAGACTCACCGTGCAGCCCACGAAGGTGAGCACCAGGTGATAGAGCCGATTCCCGATCGGGTATTTGGCCGGATGCGGTCCCGGCACGTCGTGTCCGGCCTCCCGCATGACCTCGGCCTTGAACTCGGGGATGTCCTTCGGACCGACCCAGATCGACCAGAAGTCGAGGAAGAACACGGTGTGGAAGATGTGATAGACGATGGCGCCGGTCAGCACCAGCCCCGCCGTGTAGTGGATCGGGATCCAGTCGAACTGCCACCCCATGATCGGAAAGAACGCGGTGCCCAGCAGGGTGAAGATGGCGCCCGCCATCACCCAGTGGAACAGCCGCGCCATGAACGAGTGGCGCTTCACCCGCTTCGGCAGCTCGGGATACTTGGCCTCGAGTGCGTCGGTGTCGGCCGTGGCGCGCACCCGGTGCGCCGACAGGATGATGTAAGACGCGTGCGCCACCAGAAAGGTGATGAACACGAACACCGAGACCCAGAGCGCGTTCCAGGCCACATGGGTGAGGACCGTTCGCCCCCACGGATCGGTTGCGGTCTCGAGAAAGTCCAAAGCGCAGCGATTTTATCAGGCCCGAACGCCAAGCTCTGCCAAGCGCCTGAAGCCCGAAGCCTGAAGCCTGAAGCCCCTGTGAGGTGTGTCCGCCCCTACCGCATATACCCCAGGCTTCGTAGCCGCTGGATCTCCTCCGGACTCATCTCGGCAGCGGCATCCTCGTCGGTTGGCAACCTGCGCGCTTCGGCGTAGCGGAGTCGTTCGGCGAGCGCTTCCTTCAGTCGCTCGACGATGTCGGGGTGGTCGGCCGCCACGTCGTGGTGGTTGATCGGGTCCTCGATGTGGTCGTAGAGCTCCCACTCGGCCATCCCTTCGGGTGGCTCGAGATTCTGCACCAGCTTCCACCCATCCAGCACCACCGCGTACTGATCCACGTCGTCGGGCGCGCGCTCGCGGTTGTTGGGTATCCGCTTCCGCTCGGTGAAGGCGGCCCGATCGACCCAGCCGGCGGACGTCGGATCGTCAGGGCTGGCCACGAGCGGGAGCAGGCTCTGTCCCTGCACGAGCTCCGGCACCGGCACCCCCGCCAGCTCGAGCAGGGTGGGCATCATGCTGAGCGTCTCGACGGTGTCCTCGACCACCAGTCCTGAGGGGAGCACGCCGGGCCAGTGCATCAGCAGCGGCACGTTCACCGCCTCGCCATACACGGTGTTGCCGTGCCAGCCCCAGCCGTGGTCGAGAAACTCCTCGCCGTGGTCGCTGACGAAGGTCAGCAAGGTGTCCGCGGCAAGCCCCCGCTGTTCGAGGCCCTCCATGAGGCGAGCCACCTCCGCGTCCATGCCTCGGATCGATCCGTCGTACCAGTCGAGCTGATGCGCGGCGTAGGCGTCGGCGTCGACGCCGGCCGCCTCGAGCTCCTCCCGGTTCGGGAACCGTTCCGGGCCGAACCGGTTGCCATCGGCGCGGCGCCGGTCCTCGCCCAACGAGTCGTTCACCGCTTCGAGATCCGCCTCGTGCCGCTCCTTGCCGTCCGGGGCGGTCCACATGAGGTCGTAAGGCGGATAGGGCTCGTACCGATCGTGGGGATCGAACGCATGGAGAAATGCGAAGAACGGCACGTCGTGGTGATCGTCGAGCCAGGTCAGGAACCGGTCGACGTAGGTGCGCGCGGTCTTCGAGCTGCTGTGCCCCAGGCTGTCGTTGTCGATTGACGCGCGCTCGTGCAGCACCTCGACGCCCTGATGCAGGTTGCTCAGCCGGCCGGTGAACGGCACGGATGAGGTCGCGAAGGTGGCGTAACCAGCGGTGCGAAACGCCTCGGCCAGGGTCGTCGCGCTCGACGAGAGCCGGTCGGGCGGGCCGAGGATGCCGGTGGAGGTCGGGTAGATGCCGCTCATGAGTGACGGCACCGCCACCTTGGTCCAGGTGCCGGGCGAGATCGGGTCGGCGAAGCGGACGCCGTTCTCGGCCAGCGCCGTCAAGGTCGGGGCCGTCTCCCGGCTGTGGCCCCAGGCCTCGAGGTGGTCGTGGCGCAGCGTGTCGCCAAGGAAGATGATGACGCCCCGCGGCGCGCGGGCGCCGCCGTCGGCGAGCGCCGCCCGGGCCTCGGTGACGGTGTCCGCGTTGGGGATGAACTCGGCGCCGCTGTTGCGGACCACCGGCGTGCCCCAGTACCCGACCAGCCCGTCCTCGGCGCCATCGAGCGACAGGGTGAGCGAGACGTCCTGTCCCGCGAACGCCGACAGGTCGAGCCGCTGCGGTTCCCACCGTCTCGGCAGCGTCACCGTGCGGCGCCAGATAGACGCGTCATTTACCCGGACGTCGAACGTCACCGGGTGGTCCTCCACGGTCCCGATGGCCAGGTCGAGCCACGGGGCGTCGGGCAGCGTGAGGTCGAGCGTGACGGTCTCCGGGGCGCGGCTGACGATGGTCTCCCGGAAGATGTTGTCGAGCCCCTGCCATCCGGGTCCTGAGGGGATCGACCGGAGGTGCTCCTTCTGACTGATCAGCCGGACTGACTCGATGGCGAACTCCGCGTCGGCGACATCGGTCGGCCGGATCAGGATGTTGCGGGTGCCGCCTGCCGAGAACGACTGTCCAGGGTTCTCGAGCCGGTAAGTGTGAAACTCGTCGCCCGGCTCGAGCTCGGCTTCCAGCGGGTCCTCGGTCGATTCGCGGATGCCGCGCAGCGTCCGCTCCTCATTGAGCTCGCGTGCCCCGCTGAAGCGGACTCCGACCAGCGAGCCGGCCGAGACCCGCATGCTGATCTCGACCGCATGCAGGATGTCGTTCTCGTCGAGCACGTTCTCGGGGCGAACGGCGTGGAGGACCGGAAGCTCGCCCGTCGTGCCAACCAGTCGACCGTCGACCACCTCGAGACCGTCGACATCGCTCAGCGCTCGCCAGCCGAAGGTGGGGGTCAGGTCCTCGGGCTCTTCCGTCTCTTCCTCTTCCTCGTCGTCCTCGGACGGTTCGGGAGGCTCGGGCAGCCCGATGGTGCCGTCGCCATCGAACCGCCACGCGGTCGGCTCACCCAGGGCGACCTCGACCGTGCCGCTGACGGTGGCGTTGTCGAATACGTCGACGATTCGTAAGGCGATGCCGTCTGGAGCTGCCCCGCATGAGGCCAGCGTCACCGATGCGACAAGGAGCAGTGCGAGAAACTGAATGCGCATGCCACCTCCTCCAGGGGCCGTGCCCGGAACCGCATGATACACCTCAGGTTCCGCCGCCCCCGAGCACCCAGCGCCATCTGACAGTCCACGCTATTCGTAGGTCTGCTCGCCCGTGACCGACACCTCCACGTTTCTCGGCGCCCTTGAGAGCGGCGACGCTGCGGACTTCGACGGCGATGGGGACATCGACGCGGTGACGGCGGGGAGGGAGCCTCGGATTTGTCTCAACGACGGCGCCGGCAGCATGGTCTGTCGAGACCTGGTCAGCCCGCCCGCCGCCTTCAGCATCGATCACATCGTCGCAGCGGATTTCGACGGCGACGGCGACGCCGACGTGATCACCGGTGGCACCCCGCACAAGGGCAACACTCGAGTGTGCCTCAACGACGGCACCGCCGTATTCACCTGCACCACTTGGAACCCGGGGCACAGCGGCCGGGCGGTCATGGAGGCGATGGACAAGGGCGACGTCGATGGTGACGGAGACATCGACGTGGTGGTCGCCACCCGACCGCCGCATAACCCCCAGGGGCGCGGCATGGTCTGCTTCAATGATGGCACCGGCGTGTTCGCCACTCCGTGTTCCCTCATCGACCTGGCCTCTGCCATCGGCTGTACCGAGCTCGTGTTCCCCGAGTACGAGGTCGTGCTCAAGGACGGCAAGAGCGGCTCGAAGAGCGGGAGCAAGAGCAAGAGCTGAACCGGAACGCGTGGTCGGTCATACAATGGGCGCCTCCTGGCTGCTCATTGCTCATGACCACACGTCGACGCGCCGTCTCGTTGCTGTTGGGGCTGATCGCCGTCTCCCCACCGGCGGCGGCCCAGGAGCGGCCCAATATCCTCTGGCTCAGCAGCGAGGACAACGGGCCTCATCTGGGTGCCTACGGCGACCGGTTCGCTGACACCCCCAACCTCGATCGGCTGGCAGATCTGGGTCAGGTGTACCTCCACGCCTGGTCCAATGCGCCGGTCTGTGCGCCCGCCCGCACGGCCATCATCACCGGGATGTATCCCACGTCGCTCGGGGCGCAGCACATGCGCAGTCAGGTGCCGCTGCCCGACGGGGTGCCGCTGTTTCCCCAGCTGCTCCGGGAGGCGGGCTACTACGCCACCAACAACGCCAAGGAGGACTACAACGTCATCAAGCCGGGGCAGGTCTGGGACGAGTCGTCGAACGAGGCGCACTACCGGAATCGGCCGGCCGGTGCGCCCTTCTTTGCCGTGTTCAATCTCGGGATCACCCACGAGAGCAGCATCCGTCGTCGACCTCACGAGGCGGTGCACGACCCCGCGGGCGTGAGGGTGCCTGCCTACCATCCGGACACGCCCGAGGTGCGTCAGGACTGGGCGCAGTACTACGACCGGATGAGGGAGATGGATGCGCAGGTGGGCGAGCGGCTGGCCGAGCTCGACGCCGCCGGTCTGGCCGACGACACCATCGTCGTGTACTTCGGCGACCACGGGGTGGGGTTGCCTCGCGGCAAGCGGTCCGTCCTCGACTCGGGACTGCGGGTCCCGCTCATCATCTATGTGCCGCCGCGCTTCCGCGCGCTGGCCGGCGATGGATACGTGTCGGGCGCCGACAGCGAGCATCTGGCCGCGTTCGTCGATCTGGCGCCCACCATGCTGAGCCTGGCGGGCGTCGAGCCGCCCGGCCACATGCACGGGCACGCGCTTCTCGGTCCCTACGCGCGGCCGTCGCCCGACTATCTGCACGGTTTCCGTGGGCGGATGGACGAACGTTACGACTTCGCGCGTGGCGCCCGTGACCGACGCTGGGTCTACGTCCGCAACTACGCTCCGCATCGGGTCTACGGGCAGTTCGTCTGGTATCAGTTCCAGACCCCGACCACGCGGGTTTGGAAGGCGCTCCACGACCAGGGCCGGCTGGAGCCGGCGCAGTCCATCTTCTGGGAGCCGAAACCGGCCGAGGAGCTCTACGACCTCGAGACCGACCCCGACGAGGTGCGAAACCTCGCGGGTGACCCGGTCCACCGGGAGACCTTGGACCGGTTCCGTGGCGCGGTTCGCGACCACCTGCGCGACACTCGCGACCTGGGGTTCCTCCCGGAGCCGGAGATGCTCGCCCGGGCCGCAGGCGGCGCGCCGTTCGACCTGTCTCGGGATCCGACCCGGTATCCGTTCGAGACGATCTACGAGATGGCCGAGCTGGCGACACGACTGGAGGACGAGGCCAGCGACCAGCTGGTCGAGGCGTTGGCCCACGACGACGGTGCGGTGCGCTACTGGGGTGCGGTGGGGCTGCTGGCGCGAGGGGCTTCGGCCGTGACCGCGGCCCGCTCCGCGCTCGTCTCCGCGCTCGACGATCCGACGCCGACCGTGCGCATCGTCGCGGCGGAAGCGCTCGGGCGGTTCGGGGCGCCTGCTGACGAGGAAGCGGTGCTGGCGCGACTGCTGCCGCTGGCCAATCTCGAGAACACCGACCTGTTCACGACGGTGATGGCGCTCAACGCGATCGACTATCTCGATGAACGGGCCCAGGGCGCTTCAGAGCTGATCCGAACCTTGCCACGCGAGCGCGAAGACACCCGCCAGCAGTTCCGCATCTATGTGCCGCAGCTGCTCGACAAGATCCTCGCCGACCTGGACTGACCCGGGGTCGGGTCCGGTCGCTACTCAAACCACTGTCCACACCGGAGGAACATCGATGTCGCTCGATCACTACGTCACCCTTGGTCGCTCGGGGCTCCGGGTGAGCCCGTTCTGTCTCGGCGCCATGACATTCGGTGAGGACTGGGGCTGGGGTTCCAGCGTCGCCGATTCCGAGGCCATCCTGAACCGGTTCATCGATGCCGGTGGCAACTTCATCGACACGGCCAACGCCTACACCAAGGGGCACTCGGAGCGGATCATCGGCGACTACGTGCGCAGCCGTGAGGTCCGCCGCGACCAGCTCGTGGTCGCCACCAAGTTCTTCGCCAACCTGTACCCGTCGGACCCGAACGGCGGTGGGGCGAACCGCAAGTCGGTGGTCGCCGCCTGCGAGCACTCGCTCCGTCGTCTCCAGACCGACTACATCGATCTCTACTGGATGCACCTGTGGGATCGCTTCACCCCGATCGAGGAAACGATGCGTGCCCTCGACGATCTCGTGGCCGCCGGCAAGGTGCGCTACATCGGCTTCTCGGATACCCCGGCCTGGAAAGTGGCCCAGGCGCAGGTCACCGCCAGCTTCCGCGGCTGGGCGCCGCTCGTGGCCCTTCAGATCGAGTACTCGCTCATCGAGCGGACCGTCGAGGGTGAGCTGATTCCCATGGCCGAGGAGCTGGGGCTGGGCGTCACCCCGTGGTCACCGCTCCGCGGTGGTGTGCTGTCGGGCAAGTACACGCGAGAGAACAAGGACTCGGTCGACCCTGGCCGTGGGGAACGGGTGAAGATGTTCCTCAACAAACGCACGTTCGGCATCATCGACGAGCTGATCCGGATCGCCGGAGAGCTCGACACCAACCCGGCGGCAGTGGCGCTGGCCTGGGTCCAGTCACGACCGGGCGTCGACTCGACCATCATCGGCGCCAGAACGATGGAGCAGCTCGAGGGGAATCTCGCCGGGCTGGAGGTGACGCTCGACCCGGCCCAGCTCGCGGCACTCGATGAGGCCTCGACCCCGACTCACAGCTTCCCCACGCCGTTTCTGCAGATGGCGCCAACCATCATGCACGCCGGGGCCACGGTCGACGGCGTGGGGTCGGAACCCTGGCCGATGGCGCCACAGAGCGACGACGAAAGGTACTGAGGAATTACTGGTCGTTCGTACCGAGCGGCACGTCGCGGAGCCGCTCCTGGACGGTGCCGGCGATCCCGAGGGTGGTATCGGCGCCAAGTCGGGCCAGCAGCGCGGCCGTTTCCGGCCAGCTCTGGAACTGGAACGACTGCTTGGCGCCCTCCGCCATCCGGTAGGCCGTGCGGCCCCGGAAGTCGCGCGCATCGATGTCGGCGCCCTGGGCGACGAGATACTCCACCACTTCGTTGAGGCCACGAAACGTCGCGCCATGGAGCGCCGTGAAGTCCGCCTCGTTGGTGGCGTTCACGTCTGCACCTGCCTCCACGAGGAACGCCACCGCCGCTTCCGCACTGCGGGCCCGTACTCCGCGTGGCTCCCGCGGCGTGTAGGTCGCCTTGCCGAGTCCGGCCGCCGCCATCAGCGGGGTGGTGCCGTCATCTGTCGTCAGGGTGATATCGGCACCGCCATCAACGAGCGCTTGCAAGACCTCGACACTGCTCGATTGAAAGCTTGGGATCACGCCATAGATCAGGCTGGGAGCGCCGTTCATCTCGAAGGCGGCCACCCAGAGTGGCGTGGCGCCGCGCAGGTCACCGGTGCCGGGGGCAAACGGTTCGAACGCGCCCTTCTTGGGATAGCCGATGTAGAACATCAGCATCGCCGACTCGGTGATCCGCGCGTTGGGGTCGGCCCCGCGGGCGAGCAGATCCTGCACGAGGCCGAGACGGGCGTCGGCGCGAAGCCGACCACCACCGATCGGGCCGTGGCGCCGGGTCCACTCCGACACCCAGGTCGACACCGACCCGGCGGCGGCGTGCAGCGCGCTGACGCCACCCATCCAGCTGTTCGGGTCGGCGCCCTCCTCGAGCAGGAAGTGGGCGAACGGCGCGCGGCCCGCCGCGATCGCGAACGCCAGCGCGTGGGTCCCATCCTGACTGGCGGCGTTGACGTCCACGCCGGCCTCGAGGAGCGCGCGCCCCATCTCGACGTCGCCGGTCCGCGCGGCGAACATGAGCGGTGTGAAGCCGGGGGTGGCCTCGATGGTGGGGTCGGCGCCGCGCGAGAGGAGCAGGTGCACGATCTCGCGGTGCGGCGCCGCCAGGGCCCACATCAGGGCCGTGCTGTTGGTGTCGCGGGTGACGGCGTTGATCCGTGCCCCGCGGTCGAGCAGCAGGCGGA
>MDTE01082429.1_pt1 | contig 11769 bp, 11 predicted proteins | sample 811231 | NCBI WGS metagenome assembly MDTE01 (sample SAMN05326651, study PRJNA326480) | marine metagenome | isolation source: seawater | place: Indian Ocean: Red Sea | collected 2010
CGCCGTTCGGTACCATCTTCTTCCGGTTGCTGCTCTTCGTGGCGGTACCGCTCGTGCTCGCCTCGCTCATCACCGGGATCGCGTCGCTCTCTGACCTCAACAAGCTCTCCCGCATCGGCGGCAAGACGCTCGCGATCTATCTGGGGACCACCCTCATCGCGCTCGTCATCGGGCTGACCCTGGTCAATGTGCTCAACCCCGGAGCGACGGTGCCCGACAGCGTACGCCTCAGCCTCCAGGAGACCTATCAGGGCGACATCGAGAACCGCGAGGCCGCGGCGGCCGACGCCTCCGCCAGAGGACCGTTGCAGCCGCTGGTGGACATGGTGCCCGACAACATCATCTTCGCCGCCTCGGACAACCGCCGGATGCTGAACGTGGTGTTCGTCGCGATGCTTTTCGGGGTGGCGCTGATGCTCATCCCCAAGGAGCAGGCGGCGCCGCTGCTGGCGGTGTTCGAAAGTCTCGATGCGGTCATCATCAAGATCGTCGAGATCGTCATCCTGTTCGCCCCGATCGGGGTGTTCGGGCTGATCGCCGACACCGTGACCCGGGTGGCCGGCGACAGTCCAGCCGATGTCCCGCAGCTGCTGGGCGCGCTGGGCTACTACTGTCTGGCGGTGCTCATCGGGCTGGCCATCCAGATGCTCGTCACCTATCCGGTGCTGCTGCGGCTCTTCACGCCGCTGCGGCTGCGGCAGTTCATGCCGGGCATCGTGCAGGCCCAGCTGGTGGCGTTTTCGACCTCCTCGAGCGCCGCCACCCTCCCGGTCACGATGAAGAGCGCCCAGCGGAATCTCGGGGTGTCAGAGGAGGTGGCGTCGTTCGTGTTGCCGCTGGGTGCCACCATCAACATGGACGGCACCGGGCTCTATCAGGCGGTGGCCGCCGTCTTCATCGCCCAGACCCTCGGCATTTCTCTGGATCTGTCGGCCCAGCTCACCATCGTGTTCCTGGCGCTGCTGGCCTCGATCGGCACCGCCGCCGTGCCGAGCGCGGGCGTGGTGATGCTGGTGGTCATTCTCGAGACCGTCGGGGTGCCGGCCGCCGGCATCGCGCTGATCCTGGGCGTGGACCGGATCCTGGACATGGCCCGTACCGCGGCCAACGTCACCGGCGATGTCACGGTCTCGGCCATCGTGGCGTCGAGCGAGGGGCAGTTGACGCCGGTCGCGCCACGCGAGGGGCAGGGGAGCTGAGATGACGCCGACCCGGGAGGACGCCTGGCAGCTCTTGAACGAATACACCACCAACGATCGTCTGGTGAAGCACGCGCTCGCGGTCGAGGCCGCGGTGCGCGGCTATGCGCGTGAGTTCGGTGAGGACGAGGAGGCGTGGGGGCTCGTGGCGCTGCTGCACGACTTCGATTACGACCGGTGGCCAAGCGCCGAGGATCATCCCTATCGGGGCTGCGAGATCCTGACCGAACGCGGCTACCCCGAGTATGTGATGCGCGCCATCCTTTCCCATGCCGACTACACGGGGGTGGCCCGCGAGTCGCGGCTCGAGCACACCCTGTTCGCGTGCGACGAGATGGCGGGGTTCGTGACGGCGGCGGCGCTCGTGCGTCCGTCGCGAAGCGTGCTCGATCTCGAGGCGAAATCGGTCAAGAAACGGATGAAGGACAAGGCGTTCGCCCGAGCCGTGCCCCGGGAAGACCTGCGGCAGGGTGCCGAAGAGCTCGGGCTGTCACTCGACGAGCACATCACCAACGTGATCTGCTTCATGCGGGTCGAGGCCGAGGCGCTCGGGTTGAAGGGCAACCTGTGAAGCTGCGGCGGCACACCCGTGAACCAGAGCCACACCGCCACCGTATACCGCTCTAGCGACGGCACGCATCTCGCCCAGCCGGGGAGGATGCGCTGCCGAGTCACACCGATGCCCAGCCGCGCCTCGTCGTTCGTCCGTCGTTTCCCGGGAGCCTCTTCTAGCCGATGAGCACCACCGACGCGTCCACGCAGCCCGTGGCCAGCGTGGAGCAGGTCTCGGTGCGCTACGGCGCGCAGCTCGCGCTGCGGGATGTCGACGCCAGCTTCGGCGAGGGCGCGGTGGGGCTGCTGGGCCCCAACGGCGCCGGCAAGAGCACCCTGCTCAAGGTGCTGCTCGGCTTCGTGGTGCCCACCACGGGTCGGATGCGGGTGCTCGGGCTCGATGTGGCCGAGCGTCCTCTCGACATCCGAGCGCGTCTGGGCTACCTGCCCGAGTCCGACGGGCACATACCGGACATGAATGCGGTGTCGTTCGTCGCCTACTGCGGCCAGCTGGCCGGGTTGCCCGAGAGCGACGCGATGCAGCGCGCGCACGAGGTGCTGTATTACGTGGGCCTGGGCGAGGCCCGCTACCGCAATATCGAAACCTACTCCACCGGCATGAAGCAGCGGATCAAGCTGGCGCAGGCGCTGGTGCACGATCCCGATCTGCTGTTTCTCGACGAGCCCACCAACGGGATGGATCCGAAAGGCCGCGAGGAGATGCTCGAGCTGGTGGTCGACCTGGCCACGCGCAAGGGGGTCAACCTGATCCTGTCGTCGCACCTGCTCCCGGACGTGGAGGCAACCTGCGCCCGTGTCGTCGTCATGCATCAGGGGGCGGTGGCCACGCAGGGGTCGATCGCCGAGCTCAAGGAGCGGCGGCGGCAGGTGTTCGAGCTCCGGATCAAGGGCGACCGGGACCAGTTCGTCCAGGCCCTCGGTGGGATCGGCGCCGAATGTCACGACGCCGAAGACGATCTGCTGCGGGTGTTCGTCGACGACGGGCAGGGGCCCCGCGACCTGTTCGCGGTGGCCGTGGCCCACGACATCCAGGTGCGTCATCTGCGCCCGAGCGTCCCGACGCTCGAGGACGTCTTTGCCGAGGCGATCGGGGAGGAATGAGAGAGAGAAAGACTCCAGAAGACAGGAGACAGGAGACAGGAGACAGGAGATCACAGGTGGGCTTCGCCGTCTCTAGATGTTTCGGGGTGGCCTCGAAGCACCGATGTGGCTCGGGCAAGGGTTCTCGTTCGCTCTTCTCCTGTCTCCTGTCTCCTGTCTCCTGACTTCTTACTGAGTTCCGCAATGCCGATTCACGACCAAAGCTATCGCCGCTATGCGGGGCACCGCGAGGAGCCGGGGACGGCGTGGCTCGTGATCGCGAGGACCGGGATCAAGGCGGCGTTGTCGAAGCGGCTCTTTCTCTGGGTGATGCTCGGGGCGTGGGGCCAGTTCTTCGTACGGTCCGTCGTCTTCTATCTGTCGGCGAACTTCCCGAGCATGGACATCCTGGCGCCGTCGGTCGAGACCTTCCGCCAGTTCTTCGAGATCCAGTGGATCTTCGTGTTCTTCGTCACCGTGTACGTCGGTTCCGGGCTGGTGGCCAACGACCGCCGTTCGAACGCGCTCCAGATCTATCTCTCGAAGCCGCTCACCCGCGTCGAGTATGTCGCCGGGAAGCTCGGCGTGCTGGTGTTCTTCCTGCTGGGGGTGACGCTGCTTCCGGCGCTGGCGTTGCTGCTGGTGCAGGTGATGTTCTCGGCCAGCCTCGAGTTCGTGCTCGAGAACCTCTTCCTCTTGCCGGCCATCACGCTCTATGCCTTGGTCCAGGTGCTGCTGGCGGCCTTCTCGATTCTGGCCCTCTCGTCGCTGTCGAACAGCGCGCGATACGCGGGCATCCTCTACGCCGGCGTCGTGCTGTTCAGCAACGCCGTGTTCCGGGTCCTCCAGGGCTTCACGTCGACCACCGAGCTGGCCTGGCTCTCCTTCCAGGCGAACCAGGACCAGATCGGTGACCTCATCTTCCGGCTGCCTGCGCGGTTCGACTCGCCGTGGTTCATGTCGGTGCTGATGATTCTCGTGATCATCGGGCTGTCGGCCTGGGTACTCGAGCGTCGGGTGAGAGGTGTCGAGGTGATGACATGACCGCCCCCGTCGTGACCGTCGAGGGCGTGTCGAAGTGGTACGGCCAGGTCATCGGTCTCAACGACATCACGGTGCAGGTGCAGCCCGGCGTGACGGGGCTCCTGGGCCCGAACGGGGCGGGGAAGTCCACCTTCCTGAAACTGATCACCGGCCAGCTCAAACCCAGCCAGGGGTCGCTCCGCGTGCTGGGGGAGCCGGCGTGGGGCAACCCGGCGCTGTTCTTCCGTCTGGGCTTCTGTCCCGAGCAGGACGCGTTCTACGAACGGATGACCGGGCTCGAGTGGGTGTCGGCACTCGTGCGGCTCAACGGGCTGTCCGACGACGCGGCGACCGAGGCGGGGCGTCGTGCCCTCGACGAGGTGGACCTGCTCGATGCGGCCGACAAGAAGATCGGCGCCTACAGCAAGGGGATGCGGCAGCGGGTGAAGATGGCGCAGGCTCTGGTGCACGACCCCGAGCTGCTGGTGCTCGATGAACCGCTGACCGGGATGGACCCGATCGCGCGGCGTCGCGTGATCCGGATGATCAAGCGCTGGGCCTCCGAGGGACGGAGCGTCCTGGTCTCCAGCCACATCCTCCACGAGATCGAGGCGATGACCTCGACGATCCTGCTCATCAACAACGGACGGATCCTGGCCGAGGGCAACATCCACACCATCCGGGACCTGATCGACGAGCATCCCCACAAGGTGCGGGTCCGGGCCGCCGAGCCGCGGCGGCTGGCCCAGGCCTTCGTCGGCGACGACCATGTGCTGAGCGTGCAGTTCGAACCCGAGAGCGTGGTGGTCGAGACGGCCAGGCCGGATGCGTTCTACGCCCGGCTCACCGCCGCGGCGGCCACCGGCGAGCTGGGCGAGGTGCACGAGGTGAGCTCGCCCGACGACAATCTGCAGGCGGTCTTCGAGTATCTGGTCAAATGACTGACGCTGTGAAGGGACAGAACGGCCTGGACCGGAACCAGGGGCCGCCGGTGGGGCCGGGAGAGGTGGGCGAGACGCCGCCCTTCCTCCAGTCGGCGCTCCGTGTCTTCGACCTGTCGTTGAGCCAGATGCTGTGGTCGCGACGCACGATCTTCATGCTGCTGGTGGTGGGCGGTCCGGTGATCGTGGCCTTCACGCTCCGGGCGCTGGTGCTGGTAGGCCTGTTCGAAGGAGACGTCGACGGACCGGCGTTGATGCGGGGCTCCGATCTGTTCGGCCTGATGTTCTGGGTGTTCTATCTGGGCATCTCCGTGCCGCTGCTCGGGCTCTTCTACGGCACCGCGCTCATCGCCGACGAGGTCGAGGAGAAGACCATCACCTACCTCTTTACCCGTCCGATCTCACGCGGGGCGGTGCTGATTGGCAAGTATCTGGCGTATCTCGTCTGCACCGGCCTGGTGGTGTTGCCGTCGCTGATGATCGTCTTCTTCCTGGTCATGCCGCTGCTGGGCGGCTCGATCGGAGCCGGGTTTCCCGACCTGCTGAAGGACCTCGGGTTGCTGGCCGTCGGGCTGGCGGTCTACGGGGCGGTGTTTGCGCTGGTCGGCGCGGCGCTGAAGCGTCCGCTGCTGATCGGGCTCGTCTTCATTTTCGGGTGGGAGCCGGGCATGCTCGTGGTGCCGGGCTACATGAAGCGGTTCACGGTGCGTTACTACATGCAGGGCCTGGCCCCGCACTCGATGCCGGCCGACGACAGTGTGCTCGGCTCGGTGCTGGCGTTTCTCCAGTCTGCCGAGGTGATCCCGTCGACGGTGACGAGCCTGGCGGGACTCGGGATCATCCTGGTGGGGGGGCTGGCGCTGGCGGTCTGGCTGGTCGAGCGTCGGGAGTACGTCCTGGAGCAGTAGTCCGCCGTCGCCGAGCGCGAAGGCGGGAACTTTTTACCCTCGCGATCGGTATAATTCGACAGAGACCGCTCCGTCCCGGCCGATTCCAGTGTGATCGGAGTGAGGGTCCTGATGAGGCAGACACGGTATTTCGTTCTCTGCGCCAGCGGCGTCCTCGTGGTGGGCCTCTGCACGGGCCTGTTCGCCTACTTCAATCGCGGCGCCGCGCTGGCGCTGTCGGTCAGCGGCCCGGTCGAGCTGGCCTATGTGCCGGCCGATGCCACGGTCGTCGGCTACGCCAATGTGCGCGAGGTCATGCTGTCGGACTTCCGCGAGCGGGTGCGCCAGGTGGCGCCCGACGGCGTGGGGCAGGACGCGCTGCAGGAGCATCTCGGGCTCGATATCGAACGTGACATCGATCACGTGCTTGCCTTCATGGCACCGGGGGCCGAGGGGAGCCCGGCTGGCCTGGCGCTCTTCCGTGGGCGGTTCGACACCACCCGCCTCGAGGCGCTGGCCAGAGGCGCGGGCGGAACCGTGAGCACCTATGGCGACACGCGGATCGTCAGCGCCGAGGCCGAGGAGCTCGGAACGCTCGCCATGGCGTTCATGGAGCCCGGGTTGGTCGCGGTCGGGGATCTCCCGACGGTGCATCAGGCGGTCGACCGAGGTGACGGCGGCTCGTCGCTCGTCGACAACGCCGAGATGACGGCGTTGCTCGAACGCGTGGAAACGGGGAGCAATGCGTGGGCCGTGGGCCGCTTCGGTGATCTCAGCTCGCTCGGCATGATTCCCGAGGAGATGTCGTCGCGGATGCCCGCCGTGTCGTCCTTCGCGCTCAGCGGACGCGTCAACGGCGGCCTCAGCGGAGCGCTGGCGATCGAAGGGCGCGACGAAGAGGCCGGCCAGAACCTGCGGGACGTCTTCCGTGGCTTCATGGCGCTGGCCAAGATGCAGACGGCCGAACAGCCGGCGTTGCAGGCGATGCTCGATTCGTTGCAGCTCGGCGGCACCGGAACGCTGGTCACGATGTCGTTCCGCCTGCCGTCCGAGGCGCTCGACTTCATCTTCTCGGCGGTCGAGAGCGTCCCGGCGGATTAACCTCCACACTTCATCCCCGACTGAGAAGATCGCCGCTGAACGGCCATCTCGCCGGGCCGGCGTGAGCCGTCATCCACACCCGCCAGGTCCGTGAGGACCACCTGAAGGTATGATCATGGACTGTCGTGGCGGCGACGTGCGCGACAAGGGGCGGTAGCGCCCAGCAGCAGGAGCAGGATGGGAGAGCAGACGCGTTCGGAGGTCGTGGGAGTGCTCGGGTGCGGGCTGATGGGGTCGGGTATCGCCCAGGTGGCGGCCCAGGCCGGCTATCGCACCGTGGTCCGCGAGGTCGACCAGGCCGCCGTCGATGCCGGACTCGGGCGGATTGCCTCGTTTCTCGACGCCGGCGTCGAACGGGGCAAGCTGAGCGCCGAGGACCGTGACGAGACGCTGGGGCGCATCACCGGGACGACCGAATGGTCGCCGTTCGCCGAGTGCGACGTGGTGATCGAGGCGATCGTCGAAGACGTCGCCGCCAAGCAGGCCACGTTCGCCGAGCTCGAGCCGGTGGTCGGGCCCGACACCATCTTCTGCTCGAACACCTCCTCGGTCTGTATCACCGAGCTGGCCGCGGCGACCCGCCGGCCCGACAAGTTCATCGGGCTGCACTTCTTCAGTCCGGTGCCGGTGATGCCGGTGGCCGAGGTCATCCGCGGTCTGTCGACCACCGACGAGACCTACCAGACGATCTTCGCCTTCACGGAGACGCTCGGGAAACGGCCGGTCACCGCGCCCGACCAGCCGGGGTTCATCGTCAATCGCCTCTTGATTCCGTATCTGCTGAGCGCGATTCGCGCCTATGACTCTGGCTGTGGCACACTCGAAGACATCGACGCGGCGATGACCCTGGGGTGCGGGCATCCGATGGGGCCGTTCACGCTGCTCGATTTCATCGGTCTCGACACCACCTACTACATCGCCAACATCATGTTCGACGAGTTCCGCGATCCGGCCTATGCCGCGCCTCCGCTGCTGAAGCGGATGGTGCTGGCGGGACGACTCGGGCGGAAGACCAAGCATGGCTTCTACCAGTACTGAGACCGAGGTGCTCGCGCCCGACGAGGCATCCATGGACCGGCTGCGCGACGCGGTGAAGGAGCAGCTGGCGGCGCTCGGCGAGGACCCGACGCGGGAGGGGCTGCTCAAGACTCCGGATCGGGTGGCCAAGTCGCTGAAGACCCTGACCGCCGGCTATCACCAGGACATCGACGCGGTCATCAACGACGCGCTCTTCACGGTGGACTACTCGGAGATGGTCATCGTGAAGGACATCGACTTCTACAGCCTCTGCGAGCACCACATCCTGCCGTTCTTCGGCCGGTGCCACATCGCCTACATCCCCCAGGGGAAGGTGATCGGGCTGAGCAAGCTGCCGCGGATCGTCGAGATGTTCAGCCGTCGGCTGCAGGTGCAGGAGCGGCTCACCAGCCAGATCGCCGAGACCATCGATGCCACCATCAATCCGCAGGGGGTCGCGGTGGTGGTCGAGGGGACCCATCTCTGCATGGCGATGCGAGGCGTGGAGAAGCAGAACTCGAAGGCGATCACGAGCGCCATGCACGGGCTCTTTCGAAGCGACGCGCGGACCCGGATGGAGTTTCTCAACCTGTTACGCCTGGGCGGGGAGCCGTCGATGAGCCGCGCGGCCTTGCGGCAGCACGACGAGGGTCTTGGTGACTGAGCCGAGCCGACGTCTCGTCGCGGTCCTGGGCTTGGGCGTCTGGGTCGTCGCCTGCCTGGTCGCATCGCCCGTGACGGGCCAGACGCGTCGCATCGAGCCGGCCGAGGTGCACTGCCCGTCGGTGCTGGGGGTGGGGATCGAGAGCGACACCATCTACTGTGACCTGCAGGTCGGTAACGAAGTGGCCGACGGCATCAAGGTGATCGTGCCGGCCCATCGCGGTGAGGCGACGGTCAGCTTCACGTTTCACGCTCGGCATACCTACTCCGAGGAAGAGGTCACCCGCGGCCGTGGCTACGCGCGCTACCTCGTGACGGCGGCGGTGGCGACGACCGAAGAGGTGTTGACCCGACCGGTCGTGCTGGCCGAGTTTCACACCGAAGACGATCTGGTCGATCGGGTCAGTGGCGGCGCCGGCCCGGGTGGGGTCAAGGCGGTGGCGCCGGTCGGAGCCGAGCGGATTCACGTGCAGGTGCCGCAGGCGGTCACCGAGATCAGCATCGTCGGGCTCTCGCTGGACATGCAGCGGGTCAGCGGGCGCGAGACGGTCGAGTCGGTGGGGCGTCCGATCGCCGTCATCAGCGATGTGCAGGTCGAATACCGGGCGCGTTAGCGCGCAATGCGCTCCTGGGCGCGGACAGAAGGAAACGGGAGAGCGATGAGTAGCGAGGAACGGGTCCTTGACGTGGTGGTGGTCGGCTCGGGGCCGGCCGGCTTGGCAAGTGCGATCGCCGCACGCAAGCGAGGGCTCGACTGTGTGGTGCTCGAGAAGGGCGCGCTGGTCAACTCGATCCTGAACTTTCCGGTCAACATGGTGTTCTTCACCACGCCCGAGCTACTCGAGATTGGCGGACTGCCGTTCGTCACGCCACACGAAAAACCGAACCGGGACGAGACGCTGCGCTACTACCGTCGGGTGGTCGATGCCTATCAGCTGGACGTCCGACTGGGGATCGAGGTGACGGCCGTCTCCCAGGCGACCGGCGACGACGGCGCTCCCTTGCTCCGGGTGAAGACCCATGATCCGAATGGCGGTGACGGCGCGCTGGTGAGCCGGACGGTGGTGGTGGCCATCGGCGCCTACGAGCGTCCGAATCTGCTGGGGATCCCCGGTGAGGAGCTGCCGCACGTCTCGCACTACTACACCGAGGCGCATCCGTTCTATCGGAAGCGCGTCGTGGTCGTGGGCGGCAAGAACTCGGCGGCCGAGGCGGCGCTCGAGCTGTATCGATCGGGGGTCGACGTCACTCTGGTGCATCGGCATGCCGAGCTGGGGAGCGGCATCAAGTACTGGGTGCGACCCGACATCGAGAACCGGATCAAGGAAGGTTCGGTGACGGCGCACTTCAACACACGCGTCGTCGAGATCCGTCCGACCGAGGTCGTGGTCGAGCACGAGGGCGGCCAGTCGGTGCTGCCGGCCGACGCCGTGTTCCTGCTCACCGGCTATCACCCCAACACCGACATGCTGGCCCGGTTCGGGATCGCGTTCGATGCCGACTCGCTGGTTCCGACCCACGACCCGGAGACCTACGAAACGAATGTCCCCAACCTTTTCCTGGCCGGGCAGGTGATCACCGGCATCCACAGCGGCCTGATCTTCATCGAGAACGGCCGCTTCCACGGTGAGATGGTGGTGAAGGAGATCGCGCGCCGTCTGACCGGGCAGGAAACCCCCGAGCTCGCCGGCGTCGACCTGCCGTAGCTTCGCCCGAGCCGAAGCCGCCTCGCCCGGACCTACTGGGGACCGAAGCCGCCAGACGTGCGTCCGGCGAGGCTGCGCATCTCGATCAGGTCGATCAGGGCGCGGCCGCGGCTGGCAATGTCGTCGCGCTCGAGCAGCGCCTGTTTCTCGACCGGTTCGAGGTCCAGATACTGGGCGAGGGTGTTCACCAGATCCTCGTCGCCCATGTCATTCGGGACCATCGCCTCGCCGCTGGCGGTTTCGAGACGGCCGGCGAGCAATGACTCCAGCCGTGAGCGGGACTGCCGGACGTCTTCCCGGATCAGATCGCTGGCCTCTTCGGGAAGCGGCTCGACGTGCGCCCGCCGGTAGGCGCGGTCCGTCTCCTCGAAGGCGATCCGGAAGCGCTGGATGCCACGCAGGATGATGTTCGAGCGGCCGTCCTGCAACGTCTCGGAGTGGCTGACGAGTCCCGCGCACCCGATGCCATAGACCGGCGGCGGCTCTTCGATGGCGTCGCGCTCACGCAACAGCACCATTCCGATGATCCGGTCGCCTTGCAACGCGTCGGCCAGCATCTGCCGGTAGCGCGGCTCGAAGATGTGCAGCGGCAGGAACACCGACGGAAAGAGCACCACGTTGGGCAGCGGAAAGATCGGGATGATCGACGGGAGCATCTCTTCTCCGGCCGCCTAGTGGACCGTCCTGGTCTTCTTGTCCAGGTAGTCCATCAGGACGTAGCGCCCGAGCGTGTGCGGGCTGGTGAAATACGCCTTGCCGTGGCAGATGGCGGTGACCCGTTTGACGAAGCTCACCAGGTCGTAGTCGCGGGCCAGCATGAAGGTGTTGATGAGGATGCCCGCCTTGCGGCAGTTGGCCACTTCGGCAAAGGTCTCGGAGATGACCCACGGGTCCAGCCCGAACGCGTTCTTGTAGATCTGGCCGTCCTCCCGGGTGAGCGCCGATGGTTTTCCATCGGTGATCATCACGATCTGACGCATGTCGCACTGCTGCCGTTCGAGGATGCGACGGGCGAGCCGCAGCCCCTGCCGGGTGTTGGTGTAGTAGGGCCCCACCCGCACCCGCGCCAGCTGCTGCAGCGGAATCTCCTCGGCCGAATCGTGGAAGAGCACGGCCCGCAACGTGTCGCCCGGATACTGGTGCTGTATCAGGTTGGCCAGCGCCAGCGCGACCTGCTTGGCCGGCGTGAACCGGTCTTCGCCATACAGGATCATGCTGTGGCTGCAGTCGAGCATGAGCACGGTGGCGCAGGCGCTCTGATACTCGCCCTGCGACACCATCAGGTCGGAGTAGCCGACGTCGATGCCGCCGCTGCCGACCGCACCCCGCCCGAGACGGCGCACCGCGCTCAGGATCGTCGCGCTCCCGTCGAGGTTCATCGTGTCGCCGAACTCGTAGGCCTTGGGCGCGCCACTGGCGTCCACCCCGGTCGAGAGGTCACGGGTGTCGTGCCGTCCCACGCTGCTGTGGCCGATCGAACCCAGGAGATCCCGGAGCGCGCGGTAGCCGAGGAAGTCGAGTCCCTTGTCGGTCACCTCGAATCGCGCGTTGGCATCGGCGCCCTGCCCCATGCCCTCGC
>MDTE01173094.1_pt1 | contig 11768 bp, 7 predicted proteins | sample 811231 | NCBI WGS metagenome assembly MDTE01 (sample SAMN05326651, study PRJNA326480) | marine metagenome | isolation source: seawater | place: Indian Ocean: Red Sea | collected 2010
GACGTAGAGACCTTACAAGATAATATTGATGGTCTTGAGAATATAGCTAAAGTACAAGAACGTATTAGAAAGAATAAAGCAGAGAATGTTTTATTTGAATCTGTTCTTGCTAGGTCAGCTCAGGGAGACCCTGCAGCAACTATGGCTGTTATAGCTATTTATGAATATCCATCAGAAATGACAGATATATTGAGAATGTTTTATACTCCACAGGAACCACAATTAGGTCCAGAGGAGGAAGCTATGATTGCACAACAACAACAGCAAGCTGCTTTACAACAAGGACCACCTTCTATAGCATCAGCATTAGGTGGTGTGTAATGCAAAAAGATGATTTACAATTCTGGAATATTATTAATGCAGAGTTTGGCTCTTTTGATGTCTTAGATGAAACTCAACTAGATAATATGTTTACAGTAATACAACCAGTACCTGGTGTAATAATTATGATAAATGAGGATATACATGGCAAAGAAGCGTGGTAGAGGCGGTTATAGACAACCAACTCCTAGTAGAAAAAATGCAGTTAGTGGACCTGGAGCTTTAAGCCAGAGAACTGACGGTGCTCAACCTATTATGCGTTTACCAAATGCAAAGTATGGTGAAAGTAAAGCTTTTGAACAACAACAACAAGGTGCTCCATTAGGAGATTCAGGTGGTGCTAATGCACCTATGCCAATGGCAGGACCAGGTGGAGGTGCTCCAAATATATTTAGTGGAACAGAAAACCCAGGGCAACCAATTACAGAAGGAGTACCAGTAGGAGATGGTAGTACTCCTCCTACTAATGATTTGTATGATGATGTTGATATATTATTATCCGCATTATATTCAGTTAACCCGCATCCAGTTATTGCAGAATTAATTAATACCAGGAGCGTTTAATGCCTTTATTATGGGATGACCCTTTTGTAGAAAGGGATACACTTAATGCAAAAGGACGACTTGATGCAAAATTTAAATCATATAGAGATTTCTTTAAGACTCCTATAGGACAACAAAAAGGTTTCAATATTATTGAAGCATCTACTGCCTTTCCTGCTTTAGGTAAATCAACAGTTACTTCTGTCGGAATGACTGTAGATAATCCATCAAAATCAAAAGCAGTACAAGATTTGAATGAAGAATATTCTTTATCATCTGTAGCTGAAGAAGCTGCATTATGGCAAGAACTATCTGAAAAACATAATGCTTGGGGTGATGAATGGGAAATGAATATGGCTATTGCTCCAATAGAGTTTTTTACTTTAGGATTAGCTCATCCAGGACCTGATGGAGTTTATAAATCTAATAGAGGAAGACAAGGATTAAAGAACGCAAAATTTGGTGATATCCAATATGGTGTTTGGGCTGCTCAAGCATGGGATGGTCTAATGCAGAATATAGGTTTACAAGGTAAATGGTCTGGTTTTGGACTAGGAAATCCTTTACCTACTGGTAGGTCAACTGCATATCTAAGAGATTTAATGCTTTATGATTTCAAAAGAATTACAGGAAAAACTGCTAAAGCAGCACAAAGTGAACTTTCTGTTGATGTTAGATATTCAAAAGTAAGTGAATTAGGTAAATTTACAAGTATCGGAAATCAAATAGGCAAATATGTTGATATGTTTAAAGAAGCACATGAAGTTGGTGGTCAAACAATTGTTAACGCTATGTGGAAAGAAATGCATGCTGGCAGACCTATCAATTTTGATAGAGATAAATGGATGCAATTTATTACATTAAAACCAGAAGATGACCCTAGATATCAAGATTTAATAACAGAATATAATTATTCACCAGAAAAAGCAAAAGAAGTATTTTATAGATATGTTGGTAGACCATTAAAAGCTGAAGATAAAGATGGAGAAACACATTATACAAGTCTTGATAATCCAGCTAGTGTTTATTTCTTTGCTGGTAGAAGAAGTTCTTGGGGATTAGGTTCTCCAAGAAGTAAGTTTGCAGCTACATTTGGTCAAGCAAGAAATTATGAAGAAGGCAAAGAACCTTTACTTTTATATTCTCCTGGTAGGTATCAAGCATCTTTTATTGCACCTGTAGGTACTAAAGCATTTAGAAATATATCAGGTACTTTAGATTTTACATATGCATTAGGTAGTGAAATTATAGGAGCTAAGGGAACTAAAGGTGTTGGAAACTTATTTAAAAACTTAAGAAGAATTAATCCTTTATTAGATGCAGCAGATAAATCAATAGATTTAGCTAAAGGCAGAAAGTTAATTCCTAATTCACCTAAAGGTCAAGCTGATGAAGTATTAGATACAGTAGGAGATACACTTGATGGTGGTGGTATAGATAATCTTCCAGATGATTATCAAGGATATATTGATTCTCAAACTGGATTATTTTCTGGACTAAGAACAAGATATAGAGATTATAGAATTAAAACTCATGATAAAAGACAATATACTTTCTTAGGAAAAGTTCCAGTAATATTTAGAGAAACAAAAGATGAACTTATTTCATCTCCATTTCAAATGAAATTGTATCAATCAATAATAGATACTGTTAAAGATTATGGTGAAGATGCTGCTACATATTATTTAAAAACAAATCCTGCTTATAAGTCTCTTAGTGACCCAATACATGCAGCTATTATTAAAGCTGCCAAAGATAAAAATATTAATAGACTGATGAAAATTCATGGAGATTTAATAGATACAGGTATAACTGTTGGAAAGAATAAAGAATATTTTCCAGATAAAATGTTACCAAGAGGTGCAGCATTTTTTAGAAATAAAGTTTCTAGAGAAATGTTTAAAAAAGGAAAAGAATTAGCTGATATGCCTAATCCTAATTCTAGACAAAGAATTATGGGACAAGCTTTACAAGCTATAGGTACTGAAGATGCAGCTTATAAAAGTCTTGGAAGTTATTTAGGTTCAGGTTCAAGATATCTTGGAATGAAAGGTGCAGGTCTAGCTAAAACTTTATCAAGAGCACCAGGAGCAACAGTAAGAGCAGCTGGTTTAGGTTGGAATTTTGCAAGAAAAAATCAAGAAGTTAGAAAATCTTTAAATAAAAAAGGATTTAGGTTATTTGTTCCTGATAGTGATGAAATGACATTTATTGATAATGCTGATGAGCTTGTTAATAAAAAAATTAATATTGATGATTTCGTTAAACAAATGAAAAAACTAGGAAAGAATATTGTTCAAGCAGAACAGAAAATTCCATTTGAAGAATATTTAGGATTTTCATCAAATTTATATAGTAATACTAATCCATACTTTAGAAGCACTATGACTCTTGTTCCAGATTATGGAATTAAAGGATTAAACAAAAGTGTAGCTATAGAACAATTGGTATCTCATATGACAGTTGCTGGATATACACCAGCTGAAATTGGTTTAAGAGTTGCTCAATTTAGAAAATTAGATTATAGAAAAAAACATCAAACTTCAAGATTCATGATTGAACAAGCAGGTATGGATATTGATTTAGTTAGGCGTAAAAAAGGATTAGCTGTAGCTGAAAAAGTAGAAGCAGAGGTTTTAGAGAAATTCGGTATCAATAAAGAAATAACTGATTTAACAGGTTACTTTATAGGTAAGTATGGAGATGAATCAGTAACTTATGGACATCCAGGTAACAATTATGGTGGTGTAGAAACACATAGTATAAAAGATTGGAGAGGAGAAGACTTTATAGTTGATAGTGGTACAGGTCATTTACTTTCTGAGTTTGCAGAAAACGTTCAAGGATTTGTTGATTATAGAATTATTAGAAGAGCTTTAGGACCATTGTATACAAGTAGTTATGAAGCTAAAGGAAATGTTCTAAAAACATTAAAAGGAATAAGGAAATATAGTACTGATTGGACTAAATACCATTGGAATTGGTGGGATGAATATAGTCAAATAACACCAGAAATGACAGGTATTATTCATACTAAAAAATTTGCAAGTGATTGGATGACTACAATGGCTGACCACTATACAAGAAAAGTATTTAAGCCAGTTGTTCTTTTAAGAGCAGCTTTCTTAACAAGAGTCTTTCTAGAAGAGCAAGCAAGATTTGCTGCAGGAAATTTACAAGGATTTTTCAATCATCCTATGCATTATATTATGTGGGTTAAAAGTGGTGTTAAACAAAGAAAGATGGCTATTGAAGCAGGCAAACTAAGTAAAGCAGAATTAGATGCTGTTAAGTTAATGCAAAGTTATGAACATTTTGAAGCTATTCAAAAATCATTTACATTAAAAGGTTTATTAGGAAGAAATGGAATGGCTAATAAACAAATGAACTTTACTAGAGTTAGTAAAGATGCAGGATTAGATAAATATGCAGAAGCTTTATCTTTTGAATTAATGCAACTAAGAAATGACCCAATAGCAAAAAGATTAGCAAGAGATGGTTATGGAAGTGCAGAATTTGAAGAATGGATTATGGGACCACAAGGTCAAAAAGTTAGAGATGATATTGCTGATTGGGGTGGTAGTAAATGGGATGGAATAAGAGGTGATAAAAACTTTATTAATCAATATGTTCAATCAATTGAAGCAAGAATAAGACTTAAAACTGGTGGAAATTTAGCAGAAGGTGAATATATTAAAGATGCAGCAGGTTATAGATATAATATTCAAAGTAACAGAGCATCTGCAGGTTCAGACCAAGACTTACTTGATTTTATTTCTACAGGTGAATTAAGAGATGTTGATGGAGGAAAATCCATCATGTTTATACCTGATGACCCAACTAAAGGAGAAATAAATCAAACTAATCTTTGGAGAAATCAAGGTAACGAAGGAAAGTTACGTAATATGTTAAGACGTTATGTAGACCCAGAAGAAGCATTTGATACAACTGGTGCTTTTAGAGGTAAGAATTTAGATATGGGAGATTTAAAATATGCAAAAGAAGTTACAGACCAAGGGAAATTAGTTGATAAATATGACAAGTGGGTAAATACTATGTTTACTTATTTAATGACAAAACCAATTGGATACTTAAACCGTTCAGTTGCATTTAAACAATATAGATATCAATATCTATTAGCAAATTGGGAGAATATACAAGCACCCGCAAGAAGAAGATTTATTGAAGAAGCAATAGAATTAAACGTTCCTAAACCTGTATTACAAGAAATGTATTTATTAAGTGACACAAAACCTGTATTACAAGGTGCTATGGATTTTGATTTAGCTAATAATTCATCAAGAGCATTTGGTTTAACAGGGACTAAGAACTTACTTTATGATGCATCTAAAAAACATTTAATATCTGATATTACTAGAAACATATTTCCATTCCCAGAAATCTGGTTTGAAGTTGCAAGTACATGGAGTAAGTTATTAGCAGATAAACCATACATGTTAAGACAAGCACATGTAGGTATAAGAACTGGTGAAAACTTTATGACTGAAAGTAGTTCACAAAGAGGGGAAGGATTTATTGCTCCTAATCCTCAAAATAAAAGTGAAAAGATGTTTGTATGGCCATTTAGTGGTTTCTTATCAAGTCTTATCTATGGTGAGAATATAGACGCACCAGAAGGAGCAGCTGTTGGACAAGAAGGTTGGACAGAAACACAAGTAGCTTCTAAAGCTTATTTATCTGGAATTAACTTATTAGGACAAGGATTTGTTCCTGGACCTAACCCAATGGTTGCATTTGCTTTAGATAAAGTTAAACCAACAGAAACTTGGAATGCACAATTAAAAGATACTTTATTTGGTGGCTTCTTACCTCCAACAAAAGTAGTAGGTGGAGTAATTCCAGCACCACCTTGGTTTAAAAAACTAGCAGCTTCAGTAGTCAATATTGATACTGATGAAGATGTCAATTGGGAATTTGAACAAATGAGAGCTGCATCAACTATACAGGTTTATAGATATGGAATGATAACTGGTCAGAATATTAAGTTATTCGAACAAGGTAAGTTAGATAAATACTTAGATGAGATTGATGATAATTGGAGTGAAAAAGATGTAGATTTTAAACAAAAAAGAGATGAAGCATTTTTATTATATTCAAAACATAAATCTGGAGTTTTATTTAGATATCAAGCTTTAGCACAGTTTATGTTGCCAACTGGTTTTCAACCAACTTATTATGTAAAAGATGAGACTGGTGTAACTTGGCATGCTTCAGTATTAGCAGATGAATATAGAAAATTATTATTAGAAAATGATAATGATGATACAGCAGCAGCAGAAGATTTTATAAATACATATGGATTAGAACATGGTTGGTTAACTGCTCCATCAAAAGTTACTAAAGGTGGTAGAGCTAGTTATTCATATAGAGTTGCTAAATTTAGAGAAAAATATAAAGATGAGTTAAGAGGTTTAAAATTAACAGCTTGGTTAGTTTTACCAGAAAATCCAGCTGAAAAAAGAGCTAGTTCTGATTTAATTCCAGAGAAAACACAGTTAACTCCTGATGAGTTTAGAAGAAATGTAAATGATACTATAGGATATTTTAGATATCAACATTTTCAAAATCTAATAAAAGATTCAAACTTATCATCTAATCAAGAAGTTATAGTTAAAAGATGGTTTAGAAATGAATTAATATTGCAATTGCCTGGATTTCAAGAAGGTGATTGGGGATTACCAGAAACTATATCATCTAAAGATATGTTTTTAGAAATGAAACTTAAATGGTTAGATAATGATTTAGTTATGAGTATGGATTCAGGTAAAGGTTTTGCATTAATGATGGAAGATTGGGTAGAGTTTGAAAAATATTCAGCACAATTGTCTCCTACAAAAAATCCAGATTGGTGGTTACAAAGTACAGATGAAAGAGCCGTTTATATGAGAATGTTAATGAATCAACAAGCTCAAAGCATTATTGAAGAATATCCTGAGTTCTTTCATGTTTGGACTTCTGTGATGCTAAAGTTATTTAGAGATGATAAAGAATTATTGATGGAGATGCCTAAATGAGTGATGATTACAATATTGCTATTCGTGGAGAAGCAGAAGCAAAAGAACAAGAACAAGAAAATTTTAATGTTTTAGTTAAAGAATTTGCAGCTTTCCTAGGTATTGATTTAGAAACTGAAAATATAGATTTTCGTACAATAATAAGAAATCCAGTTAATGAAGATACTGGTTTAAATGAATATGGATTAACTCAATCAGATATAGATGATTTAATTAAATATGAAGATAATCTTAATATAGATGCAGCACGTGCAACTCTTAGAGCATTAGCTGCTAAGTCAGCTAAATCTAGTCCTCTTACTTCAGCTCAAACTGAAGAATTTGCAAAAAGACTTGGTTATGATGTTGGAACTTTTGAATCAATAATGGGAGATGTTCTTGGTGGAGAATTAGACAGAGGATATCAATCTCAACAAGGGAGAATGGTTTATGAATATGATGCAAGTGGAAATAAAATACCAGACCCTGAAAACCCAGGTGCTTATAAAATGGTACCGTTTAGTAGCCACTTTACTAAACCAATACATTTCTTTATTAATGACCAATCAAGTGAAGACGATATAACAGAGTTTCAACAATACTTAATAAGAAATAATGTAGTTTCTCCTGATTATTTTGTAGGAACAGAAGGAGAACATAGTTTAGCTTTAGAAGGTGCTGTAACTGAAATAATGCAATGGTTTGATGCTAATTTCTCTTTTAGAGAAAATGCTCCTGGATGGAATAAAATAATGGAACAGGACCAGATATTCTTTACTGAGGGTCAATATTATGAATGGGACCAAAAATATGAGTCTGGTACAAATTTTGAAGAATCACTTTGGGCAACTGAATTTCAAGAAAATTTAAAATTATTTGATGAAGCAGTACAACTATATGGAGCACAAAATAAAGAATTATATACATTAGAAAGAGCTAGACAAGAAGAAGCTATTATTGACCAGCTTAAACAAAGTTATTCAGTTCCTTCACCTCTTCAAAGAGAACAAGAAGTAGAAGAATGGTTTGTTAATAAGTTAGGTAGAAGAGCTAGTGAAAAAGAAATAACTGAATGGGCTAATGGTATAGCTGAATCATATTCAAGTACATTTAAAGAAATTGCTAGTAATCTATTAGCAATGCAAGAAGCAAATAAAGCTGAACAATGGGCTCAAGATTATTTATCAACTAATCAAGCTCCTATAAAATCATTTGATGAAATGACAGATTTATCTGCTGAATTAGCAGTAGAAGACCCAATGTTAAGAGAACGTGAAGAACGTGAATCAGAATATGGTACTGAAATAAAAGCACATGATATGGGTGCTTTAAAGAAGAAACAGCAAACTGCTGTTCTTAGAATGATGTTAGGTAAATAATGGCTATTACTCCAAATATAAATCCTGATTTTAAAGTAGTAACTTGGGAAGATTTAGATGATAAAGCTAAAGAAGATTTTGATTTTTGGACTAAATTTAAAGAAGAACAAGAACAATCATTAAAAGATTATACAAAAACTTTTGAAGAATTTAAAATAGATGGTGAAACATTAGATAAACAGCCACCTAAAGTTAAACATGCTAAGAAGTATATTGATAAAGCTAGAAAAAATATTCTAGATGCAAAAATTGAAATAAGTAATTTATTTGCTGAATTTAATTTTGAAGTAGGGGGTTTAGATACAAAACTAACTGAAGCTGAAATTGAATCATTAACACCTGAACAATTAGAAAAATACAAAAAAGGTCAAGGACGTAAGACTACTGCTGGAATGGTTAAAGATATTAAAGCAGGAGCAGTATATAGCTTTAGTCCAGACGACCCACCAGGTGGTACTAATATAAGTTCTACTGGTGCTTTACAAGGAGATGAAGGAGTAAAAGGAAATATACAAGTAGAAGTTGAAAATAAATTAGGTTTAGGAGCAGGTGCTTTAAATGCTGGTGCTAAAGTATTAGACCCAATAGGTGAAGTAATAGAAGATGCTGTATTAGCATTAGGAACAAGATTAGGTATACCAGGTATTGCTGTAGCTTTTAAAGCTTTAATGTTTTATGAAGCAGCAAACCTAGTAGGTACTGGAATAAAACTTCTTGGAAATAAAATAGGTAGAGAATCAGGAGCATTTGAAGGACCAGAATATGGTGATTGGGATACTGAATTAGCAGATAACTCTATATGGGGTGAAATGTATGATTTAATAGATGAAGAAGAAGTTAAAAAATTAGTTGAAGACCCAAAGAATAATTGGGAACTTACTGAAGAAGATTTGAAAGATATAGAAGGCTATATGGATAGAAGTGTTTATGCAACAGCTTGGGAGAAAATTGATAAAGAATTTGGTTTTCAACCACCATCAGGATTAGATTTATTATCAGGTTTAAAAAATATGATGACAGGTACTAAATAATGGATTACGAAATATTATACGGACCAGAAGGTACAACTTTAGTTTACGTAGAAGAAACAGGTAAATATTATTTAAGAGTAGATGCAGGAGATGTATCCTATTTATTTGATGTTCCAGAAGGTACAGAATTAAAAGATTTAGTTTCAGGTGATATTCCTATTCAACAAGCCGATAGAGTTGAAGATTTTGGACAATTAGCAGCTCCAGGTATTGAAAATGAATTACGTTATAACTTAGGACGTGATGGAAAAATACAAATATTTGAAACAGAAGAAGAATTTGATGGTGCTATTTTAGAAGGAGATTTAAGAGATTTTGTATATGTTGATTCATCAATATCAAATATTGCATCTGATATTGTAGGAGCTGGTACAGAAGGACAAGAAGGTTATATCCCAGCGATGGGTACAGATGCTATTACATCATTTTTAGATTTAGTAAAAAGTACTGCTGTAGATGCACCTTGGTGGAGTGACCCAGATTATATAGATGAAGTTGGTAAAGCTTATATCAAATGGGGAGATAGTGGTTATGAGATGTTTAAAACATATGGTTCTACAGAATCTGGAGAATCTCATGCAGATATATTAAAAAGATTAGGATATGACGCATCAACATTTAAAGCTTGGCAAGAATATACTCAAGATGAAGATGCTTTTTATGGAAAAGTTAATGATTATAAAACAAGATTAAATGAAATTGTAAATGCAAAAGGTGGAACATTAACTGATGAAGCATTAACTTATGCTGCTGAACAATGGGCATGGGGTAAATGGAGTGCTTCTAAAGCTTCTACACAAGTTATTAAAGCAGTTGATGAGTTTGCTTTTGGTGAGTTAGATGCAGGATTTAGTTCAACATTACAAGGTGAAGGATTTACTAAAACTACAATAGGTGAAGGTCAAGTTAGAGATTTAATGAATACTTGGTTACCTGAATCAATGCATGCAGATTATGAAGCTAAGCTTTCAGAATATGCTGGTCAGATTAGAAGAAATCCATCATTCAAACAACAATTAATTGAACAGATGAAAAATGATAGATATGCTATGTTTCCTCAATATGATAAAAATGTAGCATGGTCAAGAATACTTGCAGGTAAAAAATCAGTTGCTTCAAGAATATGGGGAATTGATGCTAACAATATTAAATCAGATGACCCAGTATTATTACAAATATTGGGAGAAAATAAACCAGAAAATGAAGCTCAATTATTAAGACAAGCTGGTTTAGAAAGAGGTTATGCAGGTACTATGGCTGACTTAAATAGAGCAATGGTTGGTAGTTTTGGTAGTGGTATAGTAAAATCAGCAGGATTTACGGAGCAATAATGGTAAAAGTTTATAGAAGAGATTTAGTAGGTTCTTACGATACTGGTGGATATTGGACTGACCCTGAAACTGGAGAAAAACAACTTAAAGATTTAGCATGGTATCAATCCAAAGGTTATAGTACTTCTCCTCCAACTGTTGAAGAAAGAAGTCGAGAAGGTGGCACTATTTTCATGGGCCATGATACAGCAGAAGATTATGGTGAAGAAACAACTATAAGTCAAACAGGTGAATCATCAACTGAGTATGGATATGCAGTTGGTCAATCATTATATAAGTTTTTTCCTGAAAGTGTATTAAAAGAATTTGGTAAAGCATGGGCTAAATATGGAGATAAAGATATGGCTATTGGTGCAGTAAGACAAACACCTGCTTGGAAAAATGAATTTAAATATTTAGAAAGAGAAGATGGAAGTTTAATAATGACAGAGTTAGAAGCTCTTGCAACCAAAGCTACATATAGAGAAACTCTCGCAGAAGTAGGTATTATTGATACTACTGATTTTGAAAATAAATTTAATGAATTAATTACAGGTGAAGTATCAGGTGCTGAATTTCAGCAAAGAGTTGATATGGTTCACAATAGTGTTAAAAATAATATTCCAGAAGTAGAACAATTATTTAGAGATAGATATGGTATTTCAACAGATTCACCGACTATATTTGCTGCATTAATAAATCCAGAAATAGAAGAGAAATTATTAAAAGGAGATATAGAAACTCTAACAATACAAGCTGAAGCTAAAAGAGCTGGATTTAGTGGTTCATTTAGTAAGTTTGAAGAATTAAGAAAATCAGGTTTAGGTCAACAGCAAGCTAGAGGATTATATCAAGGAGCTGAAACAGTAATGAATGTTGCTGCAAGAGCTGGTGGTAGAGATATAGGTCTTGAAGCAATAGAACAAGCAGCTATGGGTGATGCATCTGCACAAGAATCTATAACATTAGCTTCAGCAGAAACAAAAGGACAATCATCAGCTGTATTAGGACCTACAAAAAAAGGTAAAAAAGTAACTGGACTTTTAGAAGAATAGTGTATAATAAGGATTAGCGTTGCGTGGTCCGCTCAATAGACCTGCAATCAGCTTTCAAAGCCTGCGTAGAAAGCTTGTATAAAAACCGCAGAGTAAGGACTTAGGGATTAGTTAC
>MDTE01121418.1_pt1 | contig 11767 bp, 10 predicted proteins | sample 811231 | NCBI WGS metagenome assembly MDTE01 (sample SAMN05326651, study PRJNA326480) | marine metagenome | isolation source: seawater | place: Indian Ocean: Red Sea | collected 2010
AAGGGATGTTCACATGTTTGTCATCAAGCTGCTCTGGGCTCAGTTCCAAGGTCAATAGAAAATCCAGTCCTCACAAATGAAATAAACTTAGGGGGGAGTTTGAATATATTATCAATTTCCCATTCAATAGGAATCAGAAGATTTGTTTTTGCCTCGAGTTCTTCTGTATATGGGGACAATGAGGATATGCCTAAGGTTGAGGGCAATACTGGCAACCTACTATCCCCCTATGCCGTAACCAAGTCTTCTTTCGAGGACTATGCCAGAGTATTTTTTCATATCCATGGTACTGAAACCATTGGTCTGAGATACTTCAACGTTTTCGGCCCCAGGCAATCCCCAAGAGGAGCTTATGCTGCCGTGATACCCCTGTTTCTGAAGGCATTGAAAGAGGGTCAAAAACCAGTAATCTTTGGAGATGGCGAACAAACTAGAGACTTCACATACGTACAAAATTCTGTTAATGCAAATATTCTTGCATTGTTTGGGGAAGTGAATGATTGCTTCGGTAAGTCATTTAATGTTGCTTGTGGGGAGACATTGACTATAAATCGTGTATTTTCAAAAATTCGCGAGTCCTTGTGTCAAAGAGGATATGATTTGGAAATGATTGATCCAAAATACGATTCCCCCCGAAGTGGAGATATCAGAGACTCCTTAGCGGATTTGTCGGAAATCAGCAGTTGTTTGGGGTATTCTCCGGAAATTGACTTTGGGGAAGGAATTGATCGAACTGTAGATTGGTTCATCGAATATAATGAGTGATGTCAATGAGAGTCACCCTTGACCAATATGGAAATGAAATTATTTTCACCTTGGAATCTGAAGAAGAAGACGACAAGTATTTGGAAACGGCGAAAGTCGGAATCGCTGCGACAAAAGCCCGTATCGATCTGGGGGGTTTACGAATTGATGAAATCCATCCAGATCTAATTGGCCTATCAACGATACTGATGTGTCACCAGTTTATTGGAAAGGAATTGCACCTTCCAATCGAAGTAAGTCAGAATTTTCTCACTACTGCGAATGGGATACTTAGTAAATACAAAATTGCCTCAAATTCTAATTCAAATATAGTACCATATAGTCCACCTCAAAGAGCTAGGCCGGGTCTTGCATTTAGTGGGGGGGCGGACTCTACTGCAGCTCTTTGTGTGATGCCTGGAAACACAATTCCAGTATTCATGAACAGGCCCATGAGTGAGAATTCAATATATGACTCGGATGCCCCGTTAAAAAACTGCGAATTACTGAAACAGGCGGGTTATGACGTCAAGATAGTCAATTGCGACTTAGAATATCTTAGGGACCCTGTTGGATTTCCAAGCGATATAGCCCATGCCATACCATTGATCCTGCTGGCTGAGAGGCTGGCAGTCCGGTCAGTAGCTTTCGGCACAATACTCGAGTCGGCTTACGGAATCGGCCACGAGAAATTCATAGATTATCCTAATGGGTCCCATATGAGATTCTACGGGGGCCTATTGTCAGCAGTTGGTCTGGAAATTTCTCTTCCGGTAGGGGGGGTCAGCGAGGTTGGAACCTCGAGAATCGTCGAGTCTTCTCCCTTGGGCATTTTTTCACAGTCGTGCATTAGGGGAAAGAGGGGATCTCCCTGTTTGAGGTGCTGGAAATGCTTCAGGAAAGAAATGGTGACTCTAGCGATATTTCCAGACAGGAATATCGATTTGAAGAGCATGATGAGGAACAGCTCAGAGGTCCAAATAAGACTCTCTGCATTCCCGATTAGCCATGAGAATGTGGTCACATATTCCATTCAGAGACTAAATACTAGCCAATATCCTTTCTTGAGATTACTTAGAAATCGACTTGATACGAGCCTAGATCTTGAATATCTAAATCACTGGTATTCGCCCTCAAAAATCCTGATTCCTGATAGTTACAGAATTTCCGTTGTTGAGAAGATTTCAAATTTCATGAAATCAATGACGAAAGAGCAGGAAGAAATGTTGGAAAAATGGGATATGACTGAGTATCTTGAAACTGATGCAGCAAAGAAATCTCACTCATTATTAACTTCATCATGGCAAGATCTTTAGTCGAAAATTGATTGATCAATGATCCAGCTTGCAATTTGTTCGGCACCATTTTCTCTTTTGAGTAGTTGAAAATTATTCCTCATCATATCGCGTACCTCAGACTCAACAATCCTGTTTATTGCCCCTTGGATAATGTGTTTCTTCTTTTCGCGGATAACAACCATGCAACCAGCCTCATCTGCGACTAGGGATCTAGCAAGTTGGTCATCCCTTCCAGTTTGCATGTTCGGCAGACAAATAGTAGGTAGAGAGGCATGAATGGCCTCATGAAAAGAGTTGTATCCGCCGGCCATAACGGCAAAATCGAAGTCTCTGAAATATCGGAAATTTGGATAGTCACGTAAAACTCTGACTCGGGGGTAAGATGTCGCTATCCTGTCACCAAGCATTGACTCTCCCACTACGGCATATACATTTTCATGTTTGGACAGTGCTTCCAAAACCATACTTATTTCGGAGTTGATATCATTTATTTTTCCCGCCCCAAGTTGAACGTAGCACACCAAAGCTTCTATCGGGATGCCCAATCTTTTTCTCAGGGTTCCCCGTGTATCCATTTCCTCGTGGTCCAAAAGTACAATGGGATTGCATCTAATCAAAGCCGCACCGTGATCTAGTTCGTCTTCAGATTCGGTTGCAACGGAGTCCCCAGGCCTAACTACGGCATGAAAATGATTAATGCTATCTACTGGGATATTTCGGGAACCCCGGCGAATGGCACCTCGCCTCATCCAGACTTTTAGCATACTATCTTCTTGGGCCCTAATTGCATTTAACATTCCCCTGTAAGGAAATGCGCCATCAAAAATGAATGCCTTGGGACGATGTAGGGAGAAAACCATATTCAGCATTTCTTCGCAGAGAGAATTCCAAACATTAGGATTCATTTCCTTATACCGGTACCTTCCTGAAACATGGTATGAGGGAAATCCAAATTCTGACAGAATGTGTAGCGTTGGCATGGTAGTGAAGAATACTATTTCTAAATCTGGATTAGACTTCTGGATATTTTTTGCTACTGCCAGGAGTCTAGTAAAGTGGCCAAAACCTACTCCATTTGTTGGAAAAAGCACAATGCTGTCCCTATTCTCCCCTATCCTACTCCCTATTGGGTATGTTTCAATATCTTGCTTCTCGATATAGCCTAGTCTTTCTCTAGCTAATCTTATTGATAACAAGATTGAATTGATAGGCAATAGAAGAGCCTTCCATGGCCTTTTCAATGAATCATGAAATAACGTCGAGAAACGGAAAGATGGTGATCCTCTGATTCTGGATAGTTCCCTTTTGTACCGATCTAGCTCCAATTTCTCGTTTGATAGCAAAAAGTAAGAGTCACGTTGCCCACTGAGTTTTATTTTCCTAGGTTTCCAAGGTAGCAGGGTTGCTAGATCATCGTCAATTGGCTGTGATTCTGAGATTTTCTGAATTATCCCAACCCTTTCCACATCTGTTAGACTAGAAATCCTCTCTACTGCCTTGCCCCTCCTATTCCTTCCCCCTTCTGAGATGTCCGCTGAAGCAACAAGATAGGCTTCAAGCCAGTTTCCCGAATTGTATTCTGCTCTAAATTGATTTTCGTAATGATCCCGTAGAACCCACCCATATGATCTGGCCTTTCTGTATACTTCAGCGGCTAATTCGAATCTTTTCAGTCGCATTGCACTCCTTGCAGATATATCCAGGAAGGCGGCATCCCTGAAGATTTTCGAGGCAAATCTGGATCTTCGTAATGAGGTTCGAAAGTTTCCAGAGTTATATGCAGACCTCGCGAGTCTTAGTAATCTGGATTTCAACCAACCTCCTCGTGCCATGTGGGCCCGTCGCGAAACTTCCTTTCAACGCTTATGTGGGGCATACAGTCTTGAAGAGCATTGATTAATCCTTAATCATCGCCTGAATCAAGTAGAATTTTTCGCCGTCGTTGTGTATTTGTGGCGAGCCATGGGGCGTCCATCCCTCATCGATTTTGAGGCTGACCCAAGTCCCAAGTTTATTCGATGCAGAGGCCAATACGGGGGACGCGCTTCTAATTAAAATGTACTTTGAGTCTTGTGCGATATCGGCGTCATCCATATACACCGCAGGGGCCAATTATATTTCTGAATAACGTGAGAATTGTATTTTTTTCCTATTTTCTCCAAGGAATCATCATTTTTTTCTGCTTATTTCTTAGGTAATTTTCTATCTCGGGACTTACCATCCTTTTTCTCCTACTTATTACAGAGAATAGATATCCGATAAACATCGAAACTCCTCCAACAAATATGGGCTTTCGATACATCCTGTGAATAGATCTAGCTATCATAAACGGAGGAAAATATCCCATGGAATGAGCGAATTTCCCAGACTCAAAGCAACCTGATAGTAAGCCAGAGGAAGATCCTGTTCTTCTTTGGTGAAACACTTCCAATTCAGCAATTGATTTGGTCTCCCAGCCGTGCATTTGGGCGGCAATATTGTCTATTCCATCCCATCCATCTAATTCATTAATTCCTCCAATATGATCATAGCACTTTCTCCTGTAAGTCTTCAAGCCCCCCCTAGTATGGCCTCTAGATGTTTTTTCGTAAACCTTCTTTCCGTTCTCCATCAAGTAGCATGTCCCACTTGAAATTCCAAGTTTCTCTGAATCGGCGAATTTAGCAAAAATACATTCAAAATAATCCTCGGGAAGGACCATGTCGGCATCGATTTTCGAGAAGAAGTCCCAGTCTGATTTAATTGTGGAAAGGCCCCTATTGACCAATTTAGCAATCTGGCCCCCCCTCTTCCTCGGGGAATCATCATTGATCGAAATAGTAGAAATCCATTGATGCTTCTTACAGGCCTCATCAATTAAATCTGCAGATTGTTTTCCGGAGTTATGCATCACTATGACCCAATGGGAGGGGATCAAAGTTTGTTTTGCCATAGATTCAATTAGATCGGGCAACAAATTGGATTCGTCTCTACTTGGAGTAACCACTACATGGCTCAGACCACCATCACTGGCCATATGAGTTCGCGAGCCCGCCACGCATATGTATAGGGTTTGTTTGAAGCAAGTTTGTGGGAGGTCTGATTGGCATTCTATTCTTTGTACAATTCTCAATTTCTACTGTAATTTCTCTTCCCATAATTTATTGGATTCTAATGAGTTTTTCTGGCTCAAAAAATGATCCTGGAATGGAATTTGAATCTGAGGTACTAGAAGAGATAATGGGAAAGAAAATTTGTGTGATTCTCCCCATGAGAAATGAAAGTATGAATGTAAATAGAAAAATAGATTCAATTATCTCGGAAATTTTACCATACCAGAGCACCGAATTATTAGTTGTTGACTCAGATTCAAACGATGGGACGGGGGATTTAGCAAGAGATTCCCTAGAAGCATCAAAGTTGGAACAAACAAGATGGGAAGTGATAAAATTAGATGTGCCAGGTAAGAATTACGCACTTAATCGCGTGTTAAAAAATGTAACTGCAGACATAATTGCAATCTCTGATGCCGATGCAAATGTTTCACCGGGCTGGATGGAGGTGGTTTTGAAAAGGATGTCAAATCAAGAAGTTGGGGTTGTTTCGGGAATAGAAAAAGTCCAATCTTTAGATGGCGGATTCAACGGTTTCTACAGAAGAAAATCGAACCAATTGAGGATCTGGGAGTCGAATAGGGATTCAACTCCAGTACTAGAAGGCAGCATTTTGGCTTGGAAAACAGATGTTTTGAAAGATTTTGCACTAAATCAAAGGTATAATGCCGATGATGCGCAGATTGGTCTGGAATCAATAAGGAGAGGATATAGATCCATTGTAGACGAAAGAATTACTTTCAATGATTTTGATGAGAAGAAGAGGACCTTTTCTGAATCAATAAGGAGGTCGCAAGGACTGTCTATGGCCTTATTGAATAATGGTGGGCTCTCGATATTTGGTAGGAGAAGGGCTTCGAGATTGGCGATATTTAATGGCCTTATCCTCTACATCGCCTTTCCTTGGTTATCTTGGGCATTCGCAATAAACTCAGTAATCGCTTTTTCAATAACTAGAGAAATTGGCTATTCATGGCCATTTTTGTCTGTTTGCTTGATTGCAATACTGTTACTATCCCCCCAAGGAAGATATGTAGCAAAGGGAGCATCAATAGCAATCATTTCCCATATTCAGGCAATAATGCGCAAGAGGTATGGTAATTGGGACCCTGTTAGATCGTTCAAACAACCGTAACTGACTTTGCGAGATTCCTGGGCCTGTCCACATTAACCCCTTTCTCCACACCTACGTGATAGGCCAGCATCTGTATGGGGATGATATGTGTAAAAGGGGAGAGGTCGGGATGGGTCCGATTGGTCTGTATCAAGATATCTGCAAGCTCTGTGATTGGGCCTTCATTGTCAGTAATCAGTATGATCTTTGCACCCCTACTCTTGCACTCTCTAATGCTAGACTCCATCAAATTCAGTTTCGAATCAGTAGGGACTACTGCTATCACTGGAGAACCTTCAGAAATCAACGCTATTGGGCCATGCTTTAATTCTCCTCCGGGAAGAGATAGGCAAGGAATGTATGAAATCTCCATCATCTTCAATGCTCCCTCCTTAGCAATGTATGAGGAAAATCCACCTCTTCCGATGAATATTGGGGGATTCGATTCTAGAATCAACTTAGTCGCTTCAGATATAGAGTCATCTTGGTCGATCAATTGTTTGGAAATTATGTTTGGAAGTTTTCTTATTTCCTGTATTATTTCCCTTTGTTCGCTATCGGAAATATTGGAAATTGTGAGAGCGAAAAGCAATCCAGCAGCAACCATGTTTGTGAAAACCTTTGTTGATGCAACGGCGAATTCCGAGCCTGCATGCAAGTAGGCACCATTGCCAGAGAATCGTGCAAGAGTGGAGCCGATTACATTACACATCGAGCTAATATGGCTGCCGAATTTCTTTGCTTCGAAAAGTGCATCCAGAGTATCTTTTGTCTCTCCCGATTGTGAAATTGCAATAGTCAGGGTGTTCGGAGAACATACCGACTTAGCAGGGAATTCGCTCGCAATGAATGCCTCGGAACGTACATCACAATAAGTACGGATATATGAGGAAATAATCTCTGAAGCATAATACGCTGTTCCACAAGCTACTAGGTTAATTCGTTCTAATTTCTTTATTTCATCTGGAGAGAGTGAAAACCCACTTAATTCGGATCTTAGTCCATCTGCAGATATTCTTCCACTCAATACATTAGAAAGTGCAGTTGGCTGATCGTGAATTTCCTTTAACATCATATGTGAAAAGTTTCCAGGATCTTCTTCATCATATACCCCTTCTAGGGTCTCGAATTCTGGAATTTCACAGTCTTGTAATGCATGAATTCCATCTTCCTTTAGTAAGAAGTTGTTCCCATCAATCATGTATGCCACCTCTGAACAAGCCCCAAAGAATGGCTGTACATCGGAGGAAACCGAGATGTTTCCTTGGGCTCTGCCAATTACCATCGGAGCGCCCATTCTGGAAACTAGAATTCCGTCCAAGCCGGAAACCATGGCTGCTATTGCCCAAGAACCTTCTAAATGGGAGATTACACGATTAAATGCACCCAATATCCCCTTTGCTTTTGATTGGATTTTAATTTCATGATCCAGAAGATGCACGATTACTTCGGTATCGGTTTCAGAAGAAAGGGTGTACCCAAGTTTTGAAACCCTGCGGGAAAGTTCTTCGGAGTTCTCTATAATTCCATTGTGAACTATCGTAATCTTACCATCCTCACTACTATGTGGGTGGGCATTGTAATCTGTAACTCCTCCATGAGTGGCCCATCTTGTGTGTCCAATCGATATCTTTGCTCCTTCAAATCTACCATTCACCTTTGTAACTAAATCGGAAACATAACCTATCGTTCTTTCTGTTTCAATATGGCTGTCATTTTCGGGAAATATTGCTGCGAGTCCTGCGGAATCATAACCCCTATACTCCAACTTTCTTAGGCCCTCGAGAACCTTGCCTGCTGCATCACTGGAAATACACCCATAGATTCCACACATTGAAAACTACGAAACACCAACTGTATTTCAAAACGACCCAGGTTTCAAAAGGATGCCGAAAATTGTAATTCGGCGAAAATTGGAAAATTATCAGAAAACAGTTATCGACTATTCCCTGATGCTATTGCCATATGGACCTTCTAAACAGTCTTTTTCCTGGAGTCTCTGATTCTGAATACGATTCTGTTCCAGTTTGGGAAGATGGAGAGAAGCCATGGAAGATTCTATCGAGTGGGGAGTGGGGTATTTTTTCGCAAATCATGAGTTTGGTAGAATCGGAAGAGGGGGTTTTCATCCATCCATCAGCCGTGATCGGAGAATGTGTAAAGATTGAAACTCCTTGTTACATTGGGAAAAATTGTGAAATCAGACACTCGGCTTTTCTAAGAAAGGGATCCTGGATTTGTGAGGGCGCGGTTGTTGGTCATTCGACGGAAATAAAGAATTCCGTCCTCCTCCCTGGTTCAAAGGCTCCACATTTCAACTATGTTGGAGATTCAATACTAGGTTTTGGGGTAAACTTAGGAGCCGGTACAAAATTGTCAAATGTTCGGAATGATCTTAGAAATGTGATATTGACAATGCGAGATGGTTCCAGAGTAGAGACAGGGTTGAGAAAGATGGGTAGCCTGATTGGGAATGATTCTCAGATTGGATGCAATGTGGTAACCAATCCGGGATCAATCCTGGAGCCAAATTCGATGGTGGCGCCAAATAAAACTGTAAACGGGTGGTTCGAAGCTAAGTCCTGAGAATTCGCATAAAAATAATGAATCCGTCTGTCAAAGACCTAAGTTTGCTTGTACCTCCCTTCCTCTGGCTCCATTCCACCCCAATCTCCGAGTGTGGAATCTTATGTCTCCTAGCTAATCCTGCTATTTCTGCCTCCAAATCGAATCCGTTGGATTTAATATCCAACACGTCCAGTGCACTCTTTCTGAACCCCCAGAGCCCGGTACAGAGATCGGAAATTTTCCTCCCATTCCTCATACTAGATATAATTGAAAGCGCTTTGTTTCCAAAATTATGTAGAAGACTCATGCCATCTGGCCTCCCTTTTTTCATAAGGAATCTTGACCCAGAAACTATTTCTGCACCATCCTCCAACTTTAATATCACTTTTTTGACAGATTCAAACGAATACGACCCATCTGCATCAAGAAATATTACTTTTGGCGAAGGTTTTTTCTTCCAATATTGAACAGCCTGTTTTACTGCAGCGCCCTTACCTGTGGTTTCTTTTTGATCTATAATTACATCTGAAAATTTAGAGGCTACGATCTTGGATGAGTCACTAGTCCTAATATCAATTACAAAAATGAACCTTACATCATATGATTGACCCAGTTTTGAGTTCCGAAAATCTTCCAACAGATAGCTCAAACCGGCTTCTTCATCCTTTACGGGGATAATTATAGAAATTACCTCCACGCTCTCCTGCGGGAGAGTGGGGTTTTTCATTATAGCACTCCAGAAGTGGCATATTTGTATAACTGGGGCTTGCTTAAGTGTGACTGTGCAAGGGAGGGCCCCGTGGCAACCGTTGATGATGCAGTGATTCTCGCAGGCGGGATGGGGACTAGGATGCTCCCAGCGAGCCTCTACATCCCCAAAGAGACAATGCCCCTTGTTGACACTCCAATCCTTAACCACCTAATTTGGGAGGCTGCAAAGGCCGGAGTATCAAGAATTCACCTAGTGCTTTCTCAAGCAAAAAAAGACTTGCTAGAACGATTCTTGGAATTTGGGACGATTCATGGTGAAGAAGTGCGAGTTGATCTGCCAAGGGATTCTATTTCCTTGGGGGTCGAAGGAATTGAAATCATCCCCCATGTACAAACTACTCCGGGTGGAGTGGCTGATGCTATCTCAGTAGCAATTGGCAATATTGAAGGTCCCTTCCTAGTTCTTTTGGGTGACATGTTAATGCTTGAAAGAAATAATGCAGTACAGTTTTCTCGGCCAAGTGCATCTACTGCGTCGCTGCAGCTAGTATCAAAATTCGTGAGTTCGGGGCTACCGGTTGTTGGAGTTTACCCAGTAGAAATCAGTAGAGTGAGCAACTACGGAGTTGTTGAATTATCGGGAGAAATGGTATCCGGGATCGTTGAAAAACCATCAAGAAAGGATGCAAAGAGCAATTATGTTTTGTGTGGCAGATATCTTCTCCCGGAAAATACTCGGGAAATATTGGAGAAATACCCCGTTTCTGAATACGGGGAGTTGCAATCAATATCTCTCTTGAATCACCTGATTGAGAATTGTGGACTTAATGCTGTAAAATTGGATTCCATGAAAATGTATGACAGTGGGGAGCCTATGAGTTGGCTGAAGGCGCAGATCGATCACTGCCTAAGTAGGGCCGACATGGGAGATGAAATGAGGAAATGGATTATTGAAAGGATTAACCAGGACTAATGTTTGATTTACAAATGGCGAGCTACGTGACTCGGTGGGAGAAATAAATCGATGGGGGGGTTTGAGTGTTAAGATGGTGCTTTTCTGGGATAGATATTGATAAAATTGAGTATGAACTATCACTGATGGAAGAGTCTACTGAAGGAAAAATATCTGACAAGGTTTTCAGATTAATCGGTCGGTCGATGATGACATCGAAAAATCCTGAAATTTCTCTGAGAGTATATTCTTTCAATGACAGACAGAAATGGGGAAAGAGATTGATAAGAACTATCAGAAAAATAGAAGGTGTGGAAGTCCAACTCTTCAGGGATCCCGAAGACGTTGTTGACCGGTTTGGAAGTTTTGTTTTTTTTCATCCGGACCACTTGAATAACCGAGAAAGAGACAAAGAAATCATCAATATACTTAGAGCAAAGAAAATGGTTAATTTCATTCCATCAATAAGAGAGTTGCGGCTATACGACGAGAAAATTGCACAGACCAGGAAATTCCAAGAATGGTTACCAGGAACATGGATTTTCTACGACAAGTTCACGAGTGAAGAGTTCCTTAAAACTACGAAGTTCCCTTTGATTTCCAAATCTAATGAAGGGGCCGGATCAAGTAATGTAAGGATGTTAAATTCGCGAGAAGAAGCCATTAGTGAGCTTACGAATGTGTTCTCAGAAACTGGGATGAAAAGATACACAAAACCTTCCATGGAGAAAAGAGGAGTGAAGAATTTTCAGAGAGGCTATGTCCTTTGGCAGGAGTTTCTGCCTTGCAACAACTACGACTGGAGAGTAGTAATCGTTGGTGGTCGATTTGCTTGGGTTTTGAAGAGGTCTAATAGAGAAGACTTGCCTTTCGCTTCTGGTTCCGGAAAATCAGAACCAATCACCGATTTAAATGATGAAATAAACGAAATATTAGATCATGCTTTCGAATTTGCTACTGAGTTTTCACTTAATTTCGCGGGAATTGATTTAGTTAGAGACGAACGGGGACATCTGAAAATATTAGAGACTACCACGGGATGGGGAGAAGCAGCTTATGGCAGTAAAGTATTCATGAGGTCCGAAGAGGGAGTCTGGATTCCAACAGTATTTAATGGAGAAGACCAAATGAAAGTAACGTCGATATGCATAATTAATTCATTTGTTAGTGGGATTTAGAATGAGAAGATAATGGTGGACGCTGGGGGATTTGAACCCCCGGCCTTCTGGTTGCAAACCAGACGATCTTCCAGGCTGATCTAAGCGCCCCGTGAGGCTGCCGACTGAGC
>MDTE01153051.1_pt1 | contig 11767 bp, 7 predicted proteins | sample 811231 | NCBI WGS metagenome assembly MDTE01 (sample SAMN05326651, study PRJNA326480) | marine metagenome | isolation source: seawater | place: Indian Ocean: Red Sea | collected 2010
AAGTGAAAGCTCGAAGTACCTATGGCCGAATTTCCGGCTAACCGATGGAGCGGGTTACCGCCCTAGAACAATGTGTACGGCAGAACGCCGCATCTTCGAATCCGTGCTCGTTCAAACAGGCTCCGGCTCGCAGGGGCGCCAGTTTCCCACACAGCTCTCCGGAGCACCCTTGAGCGCGATATTCCACAGCAGTCGCGCGTCGTGTGGCCCGGTTGTGAAGTCGAGCTCGGTGCCGCGATGCAGGGTCTGCAGCGTATCGAGCACCAAAATGTCACCGACGACATGCTTGCGCGCGTACAAGTACTTGGGGTTGAGCGCGTGAGCTTCTAGTTCGGCGAGCAGGGCGTTCGCCTCGGTGTCCTCCATGCCTTCGATTCCATACGTGAAGCCGGTGACGGCGTAGAGGGATTTACGGCCGGTCGCCGGATGTGGAGGGCTCAGATAGTGCCGCACCGGCGGTAGACGTCCTGCGTCGCGAGCCGCATTGATGGCTGAGTTCTTGAACTCACTGCCATCCCGGTTGCGTCTGGCGGCGCAGAAATCGTGCTTGACGATGAGGCCATCGATACGGCGTTTCATCTCCTCGTCAAGGTCCTCATAGGCGGTGCGCATGTCGGCCAGCCAGGTCTCACCGCCGACCTGCGGCACTCGTTGAGCGTAGAAGAGCAGGGTGTTGACTGGATTCGCCTCGTACGCATGCTCGGTATGCCAGTAGGCGGCACCGTTTCGGATCGAGGTCTCACGATCCTTGTTGTTCACGTTGCCGATGGGTTCGATCTCCGGGTAGTCCGGCAGGCGAGCGTACGTCAGTGCGTGAATGTCGGGTCGTCCGAGGCGGCGGGCAAAGGACAAGTAGCCTTGCTTGTCGACGCGCTGGTTTTTGAGGATGACCACGCGGTGTTCGTGCAGCTCACGCACCAGCTCGGCAATGGTCTCTGCGGGCAGGTTCTCACTGACGTCGAGGTTGACGACTTCGATACCAAATGACGAGTCTTCGATCGGTCTAGTGTCGAGCATCGTTGGTCACCCCATCGCGTTGCGGTCTTGTCTGCCTGCACGATTGCGCGGACCGTGCACGAGGTCCCTCCGCTCAGCATAGAGTACATAGCGCTGAGGTGTTAGTCAGCTTCTCCGAAGTCTCGCCTGACCGCCGAGAACCCGACCCCCGCAAGGCCGCACGGCGCGTAGCCCGGAGAACCCGGCACAGCGGGTACTTTCGAGTGGCGACGTTGGCGGTGAGTTCAGGGAGAAAGTAGCCGCGAACAGAAGTCGTCGTTGAGTCAAGCGACGGCTCGTTGATGCCTGATAACGTTACCGGGCAGCCTTCAGTTACATTGCCGCTCGGGTTCAGTGACTCCAATCTCCCTGTCGGTGTGCAATTCGTCGCCCGCTTCGCCGATTAAGCCACACTGGTACGAGTCGCTCGCGATGTGGAAGAGGCGCGGCCTTGGGCCAGTGCTCAGCCAGTCGTGCACGCGACCCACGAGGTGCTGTGAACAGTGGTGTGGGGGGAGGCGAGTTCGCGTTGCGACGCGGTCGGAGGCTTAGACGGCTTCGCCGGACCTCAAACGCCTGTGTCACCCCTCGGCTCAGACAATGGTCACCTCCGGACAGGTTATCGCAAGAGCTGTGCCTTTGCTGTCAATCACCGGTGCTCGTTAGCTCATCAATGACATCTCGCTGCATGCTCAAGCGTGCACGCTCGGTCGGATCGCCGAAGCCACCACCGCCTGGTGTGTGAATAACCAAGCGATCGCCGCGAGGGATTGTCTGTGCGCCTTTGCCGCGAAGTCTTTGCCCCGAGTTCAACTGGACCAGGCCCGGGGCTCCGGATGCGCCGCCACCTCGGCCCCTCGCGGGATGATCAATACGGTCGAAAGCGGCGAGGATTTCGAAATCTTCGTCGATGGCGCTCTCGATCTCGAGCACTTGGCCGAGACCGCCACGGTATTGCCCGTCACCACCTGAATCCGTGCGCAGCTCCTTGCGCCAGAAAACGACCGGCGCAAGAGATTCATTGATTTCGACGGGAGTGCCCCGCACTCCGCTCGGGTAGGCCGTTGCTGACAGGCCATCCTTGCGGGGACGTGCCCCAGTGCCGCCGTTGGTCACTGCGGTAATGGTGAACAGTGTCCCCTCGGCCTGGTTTGCGCTCCGGTCGGAGCGGCCGCGAAATGTCAGATTCCACAAACATGATGCACCTTCGGCGGGCACGCATTCGGGCACGGCCTGAGCGAGAGCGCCGAACACGACGTCGGGCAACATCTGACCGATGATATGCCGGGCGCAGACCGCCGAAGGATAGACTGCATTCAAGATCGATCCGGGTGGTGCGCTGACGCGAAAGCATTCCAGTGATCCGGCATTGTTCGGCACATCGGGCGCGATCACGCAGCCGAGTCCGAAACAGGTGTAAGCGGCCGTGTACGACGCCGGCACGTTGATGCCATAGCGCGACACGGGTGAGGTCCCCTCGTAATCGACTACGACTCCGTCCGCACCCAAGGTCAAAGTTGCCACCAGTTCGAGCGGTTGATCGTAACCGTCGATGGTCATCGTATTGTGATAGGTGCCGGACGGCAGGCTTGCAAGCCGCTCTCGAACGGCAGCGCGTGACACATCGCAGACGTAGTCTGACAAGCTCTCGATGTCATCCAGCCCGAACTCATCCATCATCTCCAGCAGTCGCCGACAACCCGTGTCGTTGCACGCGGCGAGGGAGTAGACGTCGCCTTCGGATTCGACGGGCTGCCGGGTGTTGGCGCGAATCATGGCGAGCAAGGTGTGATTCATCTCACCACGGTCCGCCAGCTTCAACATCGGAATGTAGACGCCTTCCATGTGTACATCGGTGCCATCCGGCCCGGTGCCGATACCGCCGATGTCGGTCAAATGTGAGGTGCACGAAAACAACGCCACCAGCTTGTCGTTACGAAACGCAGGCGTTGTGATCACGAAGTCATTCAGATGGCCAGTGCCCATCCAGGGATCGTTGGTGATGTAGATGTCCCCATCACACATGCTTTCGAGTGGAAAATGACGAATGAAATTCTTCACCGACTCGGCCATGGAATTAACGTGGCCTGGTGTTCCGGTCACTGCCTGGGCAACCATGCGGCCGCGCAAATCGAAAACACCGGCGGATAAATCACCGCACTCACGCACGATGGGGCTGAATGCAGTGCGCATGAGTGTCTGCGCTTGCTCTTCGACTACGGCAATCAAGCGGTTCCACATCACCTGCATGCGAATAGTGTCGAGACCAGTGGGAGAGTTCATTGATAAGGCTCCTCAACGTTCGATTAGCAGATGGCCCTGGGGGCCGACACGCAACTCGAACTTCGAGCCGACGAAGGTCGACGTCTGGGGTTCAACAACGATTGCGGGGCCACTGATGTGACTACCGCATGTGAGCTGGCGCCGCTGAAATACCGGTACATCGACAAGCTTTGTGGTATCCGGATCGTACAACGAGCTGTGGAAGTCCGGTTTCGGCTGAGTTGCTGCGTGCTCGGCGCGCGGATTAGCAGCAGGTGTCTCAACGGGTGCTTGGGCAACCACCTGCACCGACCAGGTGAGCACCTCTAGCTCGGCACCAGGAATCGCCCGGGTGAAGAGCTGAGCGTACGCTTGTTCGTAGCCGTCTCGAATCAGTCTGGCATCGAGCGCATTCAACTCTCGATTCGGGAGACCGACAAACACCTCGTGGCCTTGACCGACATAACGCATGAATATGCCTCGGCGAAGCTCCAGCTCAGCGTCGCCAGCGCCCTCGCGGACCACGACCTCGGCCTCTTCGGCCATGCCTGCCAGCAAATGATTTGCCACTGCAGGGTCGAAGGCGTCCAGGCGCATGTTTCGACTGCGCACCATTTCATAGGAGACCGGCGCGCGTAAGAATCCAACGGCAGAACCCACACCAGCATCGGCCGGTACCACTATGCGACGTATACCAAGCTTCTCGGCCAGCCGGCTGACATGCAGCGGTGCGGCACCGCCAAAAGCAATCAATGTGTGCTGTCCGGCGTCATGGCCTTGCTCGACGGCATGCACCCGGGCCGCATTGGCCATGGTCTCGTCAACCATCTCGGTAATGCCGTACGCGGCCAGCGCAGTCTCGAGACCGAGTGGCTCGGCCACTGCTCGTGCAATTGCACGCGCCGAGAGTTCCGGGCGCAGAGTCACCTTGCCGTCAGCGAATCCATTGACGTCAATTCGGCCAAGTAGGATATCTGCGTCGGTGATAGTTGGTTCGCAGCCGTCGCGGTCGTAAGCTGCGGGGCCGGGTTCTGCACCAGCACTCTCCGGGCCAACCGCTATTTGCCCCAATGCGTCCAATCTTGCGATAGACCCGCCACCGGCACCGATCTCCACCATCTCTATGACCGGGATCCGCAGCGGCAACCCACTGCCGCGAGTAAAACGAGCGGCACGGTCGACTTCGAACTCCCGTGCGCTCGTTGGCTTGAGGTTCTCGATCAAGCAGATTTTCGCGGTCGTGCCACCCATGTCGAATGAGATGACCTTATCGAGATTGAGACTCCTCGCCACCTCGGACGACAAGATGGCACCCCCGGCCGGCCCGGACTCGACCAGCCTGATGGGAAATCGACGCGCAGTCTCGATCGTCGTGAGACCACCGCCGGAGGTCATCAGTAACAACGGACAGCTCGCGCCGGCAGCACGTAACCGCCCCTCGAGGCGTGCTAGATAGCCTTCCATCAGGGGACGCACATAGGCGTTCGCAACCGTGGTCGACAAACGTTCGTACTCCCTGACCTCGGGGCAGACCTCGCATGACAGACTGACCGAGATATCGGGAAACATCTCGACTAAAAGGTCTCTCACACGGCATTCATGAACCGGGTTGGCGTAGGCGTGCAAGAACCCGACGGCGATACTCTCGACCCTGTGCTCCGCCAATTGCGCTAACCGATTGCGAAGCTTGGTCTCATCCAGGGAGAGCAGCACTCGCCCTCCGACATCGATACGCTCAGGCACCGTCACTCTCAAATGCCGTGGCACCAGAGGTACCGGCTTGTCGATCATGATGTCGTACTGGTCGTAGCGGCTCTCGTAACCGATTTCGAGTACGTCGCGGAACCCTTCGGTGGTGACCAGACCGGTCTTTGCTCCCTTGCGCTCGATGATGGCGTTGGTCGCAAGTGTGGTGCCGTGCAATATGAGGTCGAGATCGGCCAGTTCACGACCCGAGCGTGCCAGCACATCGTGCACCCCCTGCATCACGCCGTCATCAGGCGCGCGTGAGGTTGTCAGAACTTTGGAGATGTAGCGCTGCCCGTGACACTCCAGGACGACGTCAGTGAAAGTACCGCCAATGTCGACCGCCAATCGAACTCGAGATTCAACGTTTGTTGTCACTACAACGTCCCCGGAAGTCTGTTATGCACGTGGGCAGAGTATAATGTTGATGGCCCACCTCGCCGAATCTCCGGCGATGCTAAGAACGGAACGTGATTTTGAATCCAACAAGCGCGCAATACCACGTCAGCGTTATCGGTGCCGGCATCGTTGGTTTGTGCACCGCCTTGAAACTTTTGGACGATGGGCATCGCGTCACTTTATTCGACCCGCGGGTGGCGGGCACGGCGACATCGTTTGGCAACGCGGGGTCCATCAGTACCACGGCATTGATGCCGTACTCGACCCCGGGGCTGTGGAAACGCTTGCCTTGGATGCTTGGCAGTGATCGAAGTCCGTTGCGACTGCCGGTGTCGAACTGGCACCGGTCGTTGCCGTGGGCGGTGCGGTTTCTCGCTGCCGGATTCACCCGTGAGCAGGTGGAACAGCATGCGGCGGCCATGGCGCCGATGATGAGACGCACGGTGGATGCTCATCGCCACTTGATGGGCCGGCACGATATAGACCCGCTGTTGATCCGCCCGGCCGGTTGGCTCAGCGTCTATCGTCGCCGCAAGGACGTGGACCTTGACGGACTCGAGTTCGAGTTGTTACGGCGTCATGACATGGACGTCGACGTGCTGGGGCCCGAGGAACTCAACCAACTCGAGCCCGGACTGTCCAGAGAGTTTCAGCTCGGCATATTCAACAAGCACGACTGGTTTACCGTGCAACCCTACAGCTTGTCCAAGGCCTACTACGAAGCTTTCCTGGGCGCGGGTGGTGAGATCTGCGGCGAGCAAGTCCGGCGGTTCGAAATCGGTCCGCAGGGACCGACCCGAATCGTTACCGACCTTGGGTTCCATGCGGTCGATCGCTTGGTGTTGTGCGCTGGCGCCTGGTCGCGCTCGCTTGCGAAACAACTCGGCTCGCCAGCGCCGGTTGAAGCGGAGCGTGGTTACCACCTCAATATTCCGTGGTCGGAGGGGCTGAGTCTGAATCGCCCGGTATTCGTGGCCGACGGTTACTATGTGATGTGCCCGATGCGTGACGGCGTCAGAGTCACCAGTGGCTCGGAGTTTGGGGGAGTCGAGTTGCCGCCCGACTTCCGGCGCATTTATCGCATGCTGGACGAGGCACGGCGCTCGCTGCCAGGGCTTGGCGATACACCCGACCGTGAGTGGATGGGCTGGCGTCCGTCGTTGCCGGATTCGCGGCCTGTGATCGGCCGCTCACCTTTGTTCGGCAACGTTTTCTTTGGTTTTGGCCATGGCCATCTCGGTTTGACGCTCAGCGCGATCACAGCGGAGATTGTCAGCAACCTCGTTTCACAACGGTCCCTGCCTTTTGACATTGCGGCGTTTCGACCCGATCGGTTCTGATGCGTCGACTGCGGTCGAGATTTTTCGAAAGTCGCCTCGCACTCATCGCGGGTCATTGCTATCGTCGGCTACAGCGCGCTCGTCGTCGGAGCACTGTGAAATGGCGGCATCAACAGATACCAAACGGCAAGAGCTCATCACCTGTGAGCGTCTGGACGGGATTGGATTCGGTGTCAGCGTTCGGCTGCAGACTGGACAGACGTTGGGTCATGCTCTGGCAGAGTTTCGCTCATGTCCCGAACTGCTGCTTGATGTGTTTTATGAGGCCGGTGGTTTGATGGTGTTCGAGGGGCTCGAGTCAATCGTCGAGGCCCCGCACGAATTGGTCGAGATCAGCAGTTTGTTTGGCTCTGAGGTCGAGAATTACGAGCAGACCTTGACGCCGAAACACATGATTCACGAACAGATTCCACAAATCCTGCTGTTGTCGAATCTACCCCCGTGTGAGCGCAAGCCTCCGCCGCAACCGCAACCGGCGCGAACTGCGACCGGTGACCTGCCGGTACAGTTCCCCCACCGCCGCGGTTGGCACACCGATCAGAGCTTTCGCCGCCCGCCGCCGGATATCTCTCTGTTCTACGCCGTTGAGCCGGTCCCCAGGGGGCAAGGCCAGACATTGTTTGCCGATGGTGTGTCGGCGTATGAAGCATTACCCGAGGCAACCCGTAATCGAATCGAGCCGCTCAATGGGTTGCATGCCCTGCTCGGCACGGGCCGTTCCGTGCGGGCCGGTGAGCCGGTGACGCCGGTGGAAGATCATCAGCGTTCGCAACCGCAGCCATTGGTGAGAAAGCATCCAGTCACCGGCAAGAGCGCTCTTTATTCGTGCGAGTCAGGTCAAATGGACTGGCATGACGGACCCATCGTCGGGTTGCAGCCGGGTGTGGTTGGAGACGGCGCCGCGCTGCTCTATGAACTCATGACCCACTATACACAGCCGGCATTCACGTATGTGCACGAATGGCGCAGGCACGACCTCGTCATTTACGACAATCGTTGCCTGATTCACGCTGCCACCTGGTACGACTCTGATCGGCACGCGCGGCTCATGTGGCGCACGACTGTCGGCGGCAATCCGGGGGGCGAGTATCAAGGTGAAGAAAAAAGCTGGATACCGCGCGATGGCGCGGAGTTGTTGCACGGGCTTGGTGAAGCTCGATGGGATCCGGCTGAGAAAACTTCTGTGTAGCAGGAATCTTCGCCAACGCCATGTGTCCAAACAGGGCACTAGGGCGGGCAGTATCGAAGGGAGCCTAGCCTACAACTCTTCGGGCTCCAGAAACCTTCGCAGTACATTACCGGTTAGTCGAGCGACGTTGTTGTCGTATCCCAGATGCGCGAGAGACGCACACCAGGAGATCGAGCCAGTGGAAAATACGCCCCCGCCCGCCGGGGTTTCATAGAACACCATATCGGCACGCACTCGATCGTTTTCCGCGCCGTTCATCACCGGATGGTGAAACGGAGTTTCCTCTGGACATAGGTAATAAAGCTGAGAGTGGCATTCCGAACGAGCGACAACGAGCACGTGCGGCGGCGTGCCTAGCTTACGACTGGCAGCATCGAGCTCGATACCGGCCGCGCCGCCGGACAAGGCTCCGAAGTCGCCGATCAGCTCATCCTCACCAATACCGTCGAAAATGAAAGCCGCACGCGGGTCGTGGCTGTCTGGCATACGCCGGTAGTAGGAGGCGGAATCAAATCCAGTTGCAACCGTGCCCACACCAACGAGGGTGTTCGGTGGCGCGCCGACGCGCCGCCATAGTCCGCCGAGCTCACCATTGAAGCTCTGATAGTACTCACCCGGTTCGGTCGACTGATAGCGCATGCCACCCTCGGCACGCCGTAGCTCAAGAACGCCCGGCAGGGTGTCGTGATAAGCGATGCGCCAGTAAAAGCCGTTGCCACCGAGATACATCAACCGTCCCCCCTGCCCTTGGTAGCCAACCATCGCTTCCCACATGTCCGTTGACCAGTACTCCGGGTGGGCGCCAGTCACGACGACCCGGTAGGGGACGAGTGCTGAAAGCCCTTCGTGATGGAGATCTTCATCGGTGACTACGTCGTAGTCTTGACCGATTGCTTCGAGCCAGTCGGTAACGTGAGTGTCGGCGTTAAAACTCCACAAGCCACTCTTCGGCCGCATGTTGAATATCGGACGCAGACGAGAGGTGTAACAAACTCCGGTCTCGTCAGTGTGCTTGTCGTAAAGGGACAAGCCGTATTCGGGGTTTTCCTGCAAAAATACATCATCGGGTCCGAGCACCGTGATGGCGCCCCCTTTTGGCTCGGCAAAGATGGAGTTCATCGCAAACTGGATGTTGGCGTACGCCATGTAGGTCGCGGTCGAGATCAACAACACCACGTCCGAAGTTTTTTTGCCCGCCGGTGGGCGCACAAAGAACGGTATGCGGTCTTCGTCCTCGCCGCCGATCAATCGTGCACAGTAAACACCGCTGCGCATGGCTTGCGGGATTGTCAGCGTGAAGTCGGTTTGCCAGCCGGCGTCGTAGAGATCGTCATCATGAAAGTGAATCGCACCGTACTCTTGCGGCGCGTGCCGCCAGCAATGCTCACTACCCGTCCAGTTGTGACCGCGAACACCTCGGGCCGGCATGTTCACGGTGGTGCCGTGTAGTTTGCCCGCGGAGAGATCAATAACCTTCACGCCACTAAGCTCGCGAGAGAAATCCCAGCATGCAACGACAACATCAATCAGACCGTCAGGAATGGTCGGCGACTCCAGTTCCCCGATTTCCGTTGCCGACAACGCGCGACGCGCAACCCTGGGGCGATCGAGTTTGCCGTTGAAGTGCGCACCGACAAGAGTCGCACCAGGACTTTGGGCCCGGGCCGCGATCAAGAGTGGGACGGGTTCCGGGTGCGCGGGTTCGATGGATACCGTCTTGCTCGAACTTACCGTCTCACCAACGCCCGGACCAACGTCGAGAGGGCGCGCCATGAGTCGAAGTTCTCCCGACGCAGCATCGAAACTCGCCGCCGCCGCATACCATTGACGACCGACCAACGGCGTGCCGGTGCTCAAGCTTTCAAACGCGCCGCTTCCAGCGCCCACACGAACCTCGAGAGCGCCGGCTTCATCGATAAACAACCCGACACCGGCGGCGGTTTGCTCACACCATGTACCGAGCAGAGCCTGTCGGCCGCAGCCGGGGGTGGTGGGCCAGACCATGGTCTGCAACGTGAAGCTGGTGAGAGCCGACAAGGCCTGCGTCGGAGGCACGATGACATAGGAGCCGTCATGCATCGGCTGCGCGCGGCCCGGATATTCGCCATCGATATCGGTGGGCACGGGTGTTTCTTTGAAGCCGGGTCCGCTGGGACTGTCGTCGCCGCACACGAGACGCACGATGTCGGCGGTGTAGGATAACCCTTTCAGGCTGCTTACGAAAAAGCTGATGCGCTCGCCGGGGCGCACACTTATCTTATCGCTGTAGCCGAAGAGGCTTCTCACGTCTCGTTCTCCGTTCGATGCGCCAATGCATTGAAATTCGGTTCACTCCAGCTTTTTTCCGGTGCGGGCCTCCCATCTCAACATGAAGACAGCACGTTCCGCGTCGTCGAGATTGGTAAAGACCTGACCCGCGTGTAACCGAATTGACTCACCGCGCTCACCTGGAAGTTGAGCCAGCGTCCACTCCCGATGCGGTTTGGTACAGATGACGACGTACTTGTCCTTCATGGTGCTGTCGAAACGCAGTTCATTGACCAGGCGCTGCAGCTCGGGACTGTGGGGGCCGCGTGGGTTGGCGAGGAATGCGTCGACCAGGTCGCGACGGTTGTGATTGATACCAGCCATACTTTTCCCCGTTATTGAGCGAAGTCGCGGCAACCTCCAGCATACTAAACGAGATTATAGGCGTTCGATCCGTTGTATATTCATTTGCCAGTGCCCGACCGCAACAGGTGAACGCAGAAATGGACAATACCGAAGCTGGAACTGACTGGGGACCTCCCTTTTCGAGAGCAGAGTACAAGCAGCGCGTCGAGAGGGTGAGAAACGGGATGGCTGAGCTTGGTTTTGATCTGTTGTACGTCAGTTCGCCGCCGAACATCACCTGGCTGACCGGGTACGATTCCATCTGGTATCGGCGTACGACACCTACCGGGCTCGTCATCCGGGCCGAAAGCGACACCACGTTGTTCTTTGATTCCGCTTCGCACAGCGATCTGGTCAGAAGCGGCACCGGCTGCTTCGACGAGGTCGAGCTGTTCGACCGCCGCAATGCCGGATCTGCGATTGATACCATTCTTTCGACGCTTAAAAGTCGCGGTTGGTTAAAGGGGCACATTGCACTCGAGCGATGGAGCTTGTCGCCTGGGGGCGTGGTCCTCGAGGAATTGGGTGAAGGCATCCTCAGAGCAGGTTGCGAAGTCTCCGACGGCTCGTGGCTGGTCGACCGCATCAAGATGGTCAAATCTCCAGCGGAGATTGAGATGATGCGCGAATCGTCGCGTATCGCCGATGTTGCCATGCAAGCGGTCATCGATTCGTTGACGCCCGGCATGATGGAGGTGGAAATTCAGGGTCTTGCCCAGTACGTCATGAGTCAGAATGGTGGCGAGGAGCCGGCAATTCGCACCGCGGTACGGTCCGGGCCGCGAGGCGCGGCACACCATGTGCCGCCGTCACGCAGAAAAGTCCAGCAAGGCGATATCGTGTGGGTCGACTTTTCCGCCTCGTATAATCGATATCACGTCGATATCGCGCGGATCTTCTCGATTGGCGAACCCGACCGTCGTTGGGTAGATCTCTATGAGAAGGCGGCTCGCAGCGTTGAGATCGTGGTCGAGGAAATGCGCCCCGGCGATCCGATGCTGAAGTTGCACGACGTGGCCAGCAACTACATCAAGGAGGTGGGTCTCGAACCCTATGCTTGGTTAGTGGGTGGCTACGACATGGGCATCGCCATTCCGCCTGACTGGGTCGGACATACTTTCCACAGCGGACTCGGATTCGAGTCGCTCGACTTCGAGGTCGGTATGACGACGAACTACGAGAA
>MDTE01076451.1_pt1 | contig 11765 bp, 10 predicted proteins | sample 811231 | NCBI WGS metagenome assembly MDTE01 (sample SAMN05326651, study PRJNA326480) | marine metagenome | isolation source: seawater | place: Indian Ocean: Red Sea | collected 2010
GCGGCGACTATAATGTCAGATTGTTTACAGATACTTGCAATGTCTTCGGTTCTTGAATGAGCAACTGTTACAGTTGAGTCAACACCTCTAGCCGATAGCAACAATGCTTGAGGCATCCCAACGTTTCTTGAACGGCCAATTACAACCGCCTTCTTACCATGAGTCTCAATTCCTGCCCACTCGAGTAATCTCATCACTCCACTGGGGGTGCAAGGTAACATTCCGTCGCTTCTACCCTGAACTAATCGGCCAAGGTTAGTAGGATGAAAACCGTCGACGTCCTTTTCAGGATGGATCAAATCTGTTAAACCTTCTTCATTCATATGCTTAGGTAGCGGTGATTGAATCAAAATTCCATGCACGCTACTGTCATTATTCAAATTCTTGACAATCTCCATTAATTCTTTTTCTTGTGTGCTTTCTGGAAGTTCAATGTGCGTACTTTTCAGACTCAATCTCTCACAAGCACGTATTTTAGCACCCACATAAACATGACTGGCAGGATCGTCTCCGACAATAATTACAGCAATGTGTGGAGTAATGCCATTTTTTTGACAAATCTCTATTCGCTTTTTCAGATCATTTTCAACCTCTAATGAACAAGCTTTCCCATCTAGGCGTTTTGCCACCATGAACACCCGACATGTACTTGCACCTTGATTATTTCTTAGTTATTTTTCCACCGCCAATTTCATTTTCAAAGCCGATTCCGGTTGCGAATAATTTTTCATCATCTCGAAATGATTTGAATTCGATGGAATTTCCTGAAGGGTCATCGATGAACATAGTTGCTTGTTCACCGACCTTGCCGGGATATCTTATATGCGGCTTTATTCGAAATTCAATACTATTTGATACGAGTGAATCTCTTAATTGATGCCATTTATTCCATTCTAAAACCATACCAAAATGAAGTGGTGGTACTTTTTTGCCATCGACTTTACCCGACCTGTAATTTTTAGGCATTTTTTCAACCAAGTGCGCAACAATTTGGTGGCCATAGAAATTAAAATTGATTGACTCAGGAGTTCTACGACCTATGCTACAGTTCATTATGTTAACATAGAATTCTTCAGTTTTAACCAAATCAATTACTGGAAACGCGAGATGGAATGGTCGCATAAAAAACTCTTACATTGCACAGTTAACTGCTTTTATGGAGCCAACGGAGGGACTCGAACCCCCGACCGTCGGATTACAAATCCGAAGCACTACCAGCTGTGCTACGTTGGCGATAAACCTCCCAAACATAACTCATTGATGAATGAAACGGATGATTTGAATAAAAATGGATAAAATAATACTTTCATAATAGAGGCAACTCAAAGAGTAAGAGCCTTTTGGGCAATCCATGAGCGAAGAGGCAGGCGAGGGTTTTCTCAATGCTTTTTCCCGTACCAAAGTTGGTAATGATACCATTTTTTCTTGGTGGGCTAGGTACCAAAATGCAATTGCAGAAGGTCATGATGCCGTTAATGGAACAATCGGTGCTCTTCTAGAAGATGATGGAGAATTAGCAATCAATAAGGTTGTAGATAGAGTTGTTAGACAATCTCCTGCAATTGAAATTTCAGCCTACGCACCTCTCAAAGGTCTGCCTCAATTTCTTGATTTAACCAAGACATTAGCCTTGGGTGATTTTAGAGAAGAGTTGGAAGAGATCGGTTTGAATGTTACTTCAACAGCATCTCCTGGCGGTTCTGGTGCGTTATATCTAGCCGCAGCAAATTTTGCTGATAGAGGAGATGAGGTTCTTCTCCGAGATAGACATTGGGGGCCTTATCGTGGTTTTTTGGCGGGATGTGATTTGGGAATCACTACCTACCCTTTACTGGGTAATAGCAGAGAATCATTTATTGATTTAATATCTATGAAAAATAAACTCTCATACCTTTGTTCTAAGCAAAGTAAAGTCATGTCTTGGTTAAACGATCCGGCACATAATCCTACAGGGCTATCCTTAACCAGCGAAGATAGGTACTCTGTATTATCCACTTTCATCGAAAGCGCTCTTGAGAATGAAGAGGTCTCTCATACTCTATTAATCGATGCCGCATATCATCTGTATGCCGATGAGCCGCACGGCTGGGCAGATACCATCTCTCAAATTTTGCATGATGGTTTATCTTGGCCTGATAACTTATTGATTACATTCGCAATTTCCATGTCCAAATCGCACACAATTTATGGTCTTAGAACCGGGGCTCTAGTTTCAATTCACCCAGACAAGAATGTAACTGACAGGATTGCTACAGTTATGGGTGTCACAGGCAGACAAACATGGTCGGCAACATCTAGACTTGCTCAGTATGCAGTTAGCCAAATTCATGACGATGAGAAATTAGGAAATGACTGGTCTGATGAGTGTGAAAGGTTGCAAAATATTTTACAGAATAGAAGAAATCTATTCATTTCAGAATGTGAAAAACTGTCTGTTCCAATCAATCCTACCCATGATGGATTTTTTGCGTGGCTTGAATGTGAGGATCCAATTCAAGTTGCTGAGGATTGTGCGAGTCAGCAGGTATACTTGGTTCCGTTAACTGGCGGTGTTAGAATAGGTCTTTGTGCAATTCCAACTGAACATATCCCCAAGGTGGCACAAGCACTCTCAAGTTCTATCAATTGAGGCTTAGAAATGGCAAGGAATCCTCGCGAGAATTTTATACTCTCTGGGTTTATTTGTATTTCATTCGGTGCATTTTTTTCTATCGGTGGGATTTATTCTATGGGTGCAACCGTTGGAGTTTGTGGACTAATTTTATTCATAATCGGAATGAGTATGAAATCTAATATTGGCATGTCAAAAGAAGCAATTGAAGATTGGACTCCAAGCGGAGAAATGTTGCCCGATGCTGGTAGAGTTATGTATCGTGTTGACGTTACTTTAGATGAGCCAATTAGGTCGACTATTGTTTGTGGGCCATGCGGTAATGTTGACATTCAAGAAGGCTCAAGACCACAATCATATACCTGTCCAAAATGTTCGATACTTCTTTGGGAATCGGAAGAAGAGTAATCCTTGATTAATCAGTCATTTCTAGTTTAGTTTGCCATAGATTTGAAAGATGGACCCTCTTTCGAAGGTTCATGGACGCCTCGAAGTTACTCAACCCAGAGCGTCGAATGCTCAAAATAATGCAATCAGATGAGTCAAAAATTTGGTCTCTTGATGAAGTACTTTCAGGGTGTGATTGGAATGACCAAGCGGTTGCAGTCGGGGCTGGATTAGGTTTATCCAATTTAGGATTTGTAGAAACCTTCGAATCATCAGAGACTGAGATTAAGTTGTCATCAGAAGGCTTGTCTGCCATTGAAAATGGTCTTTTAGAAGCAAGGCTTTGGAATTGGATTTCTACCTCTAATTCACCAGATATGGCTTCACTTCAACAGTCATTTGAAAGGCATGAAGCAGGTCCGGGAGTGGGTCTTTTGAAACGGATGGGAGTTATCTTAGAGGCTGGAAAATTTTCAGCAAAAGACCCTAAATCAGTCGAGGAAACAATTTCCATGCGTTCGGAGTTTCTATCAAGGTTACCGGCAAAAGCTAGCAGTTTGAATAATGAATTATTAGAACACTTCAGGGGCCGAAAAGGTTTCATTGAAAGCCATGATACTACCACTAGGACTTGGAAAATAACCTCTCAAGGATTATCCATTCCTGAAGATTTACTAGTTGAAAAGGAAATGGTTAGTGAGATAACTACAGAATTACTGCAAAGCGAAAACTGGAGAAATGCAGAATTTCGTGCTTTTGATGTGACTTTAGAATCTGCTACTCCAAGAACTGGAAGAAGTCATCCAATGCAGGCTTTAATTGAAAGAATCAGGAATATCTTCCTTGAGATGGGATTCTCAGAATTGGTCGAAGATTATGTTCAAACTGCAGGATGGAATATGGATGCTTTATTCATACCCCAAGACCATCCTGCCAGAGAAATGCAAGATACATTCTATTTAGATAATCCATCCGAGATGGTTTTGCCCGATGAAATAATGGAACTATGGTCGGAAATTCATACCTCTGGAGGCGATACAGGTTCAGTAGGTTGGGGTGGTAATTTCTCTAAAGAAATATCGCAGAAAGGCCTACTAAGGACTCACACTACAGTAAATACAATCCAATATTTGGCTGAAAATCCATCTAAGGCATGTAGAATGTTTACTGTAGATCGAGTGTTCAGGAAAGAGGCCATTGACAGGACACACCTGCCCGAGTTTCACCAAATTGAAGGTATAATAATGGAAGAAGGGGCTAATTTACAAATGTTAGTAACCACTCTCAAGACTTTTTATGAGAAGATGGGATACCCAGAAGTTAGAGTTCGCCCTGCATATTTCCCTTACACCGAGCCAAGTTTAGAAATTGAAGTGAAATGGCGAGGGAAGTGGTTAGAACTTGGTGGAGCGGGTATTTTCAGACCTGAAGTTACCGAACCATTGGGAATAACTCATCCAGTTTTGGCTTGGGGAATGGGTCTGGAAAGATTAGCGATGTTAGTCTTAGGTCTAGATGATATTCGTCAATTATACATCTCCGATCTTGAATGGCTACGTAACCAACCAATCATATGATTAGCGTTTTTTCCAATCGCTACCAGTCCACCATTCCATAGTTCCATCACTAAGACTTCTCCAAGTATATCCAGATTCATCAGTCCATTGATTAATCACAGTTGCTTGACTTTGGCTCACTACTGGTTGAGCAGTGGCTGGATTAAATTGTTGGTTCATGGTTGGGATACTAGCCATTTGAATATTTTGTAATTCGTCACTTGCTGAGAAATCCTTAACAGTATCAGAACTACTTTTCTTTCGTAAGAAGAATACTGTACCTCCAGCGATTATTAGTACAAGTCCAACTATGGTAATAATCAAATTTCTTTGCGCTTTCTCTTCGGCAGCTAATTGCTCATTGTCTCCGACTCCATCACCGTCGGAATCTTTGGTTTCGGATGCGTCAGTTGGGAAGGCGTCTGCATTATTGCCAACACCGTCTCCATCACTGTCCGCAGACTCGGTCGAATCGTTCGGGGCCCAATCAGAATTATCTCCCACTCCGTCACCGTCAGAATCTACACTTTCAGTTGGGTCGTTGTCGAAAGCATCAGCATTATCTCCGATTCCATCACCATCAGAATCAATACTCTCATTTGGATCTTTAGGGAAATCATCAGCAGAATCTATCACGTTATCATTATCATCATCAGGGTCAGAATCATCAATGATATCATCTCCATCAGTATCTAGTTTGTCAGAATTATTTGGATGACTTGCATCATCAATGTCTAAAATTCCGTCACCATCATCGTCTTCATCGGAGTTATCTCCAATTCCGTCATTATCGGTATCTTTGCTTTCAGATTGATTTAACGGGAATGCATCATCAATATCCAAGGTTCCGTCATCATCGTCATCATTATCAGCATTATCTCCCAAACCATCACTATCATAATCTGAGGTTTCAGTGGGGTCATTGTCAAAAGCATCAGCATTATTTCCAACACCATCTCCATCAGAATCAGCTGATTCAGATGGGTCATTAGGAAATACATCACTATTGTCTCCAACTCCATCAGAGTCAGAATCTGTAGTTTCACTTGGGTCATTATCAAATGCGTCAGCATTGTCTCCGACACCATCTCCATCAGAATCCGTAGTTTCGGTTGGATCGTTATCAAATGCGTCAGCATTGTCGCCAACGCCATCGCTGTCGGAATCTACTGTTTCGGAAGAGTCATTAGGAAAAGCATCACTATTATCTCCAACCCCGTCAGAGTCTGAGTCTGTCGTTTCAGTTGGATCGTTATCAAATGCGTCAGCATTGTCTCCAACCCCATCTCCATCGGAATCTAATGTTTCAGTAGAATCATTAGGAAATGCATCGGAATTATCACCAACTCCATCGGAGTCAGAATCTGCAGTTTCAGTGGAGTCGTTGGGAAATGCATCACCATTATCGCCAACTCCGTCGGAGTCAGAGTCTGTAGTTTCACTTGGATCATTGGGAAAAGCGTCCTGACTATCAGGAACCCCGTCACTATCAGAATCCATCTCTACGATAGTTACTGAATCTGGACATTGGACCATTTGTCCAGTTTCGGTTCCGTCGTGTGGAGTTACTTCAACAGTCCAAACTTCGCCTATTGTTGTTGATGAACTCGGGATTGTTTTCAAATCATTATGTGATGTAGATGGGCTTCCATCAACGAACCACCTGATCTGTGTCGGACCTTCTTGGTCACCATCCGAATCATAAAATGAATAACTTAGCGTAAACGAATCGGCGGTAGAAACATCTCCGTTAGGAGTAATTACTAGATTAGAAACAGATGGGGGGTTATTTGCAGGCAGGCTTTCGGTAATACTGAAAGATGTCGTACCCCAAGAATCTCCGAAATAATTTCCATTTCCATTAGCTGATAATCCAGCTATCCTGAGGGTTGCAGTTCCAGACCCTGAATTACTTGGTGCAACCCAATCAAAAGACCAGGATGTGGAACCAGAGCCGGAGTGTGTAGCACTTGAACCACTAGTAGATGTGCTGGGTCCTGCATTTGTGAATGAACCCAGGTCAATAGTTGCGGAAAAACCTCCAGAGCCTGAAGTTGAAAGACTAACAGTCACAGAATAAGTTTGTCCTGCAGTGTAAGAGGCTGGGAAATTATGACTTATTGTAGGTTGACTACCAGAATTTGAATGACAACTACAACCGTTGCTTGAATTGTGCTTACCGGATGAATTGGCATCAGTAATTGGTGTTATACTAATAACAAGCATTGAGAAAATGAACAAAGTAATCGTATTTCTGCTAATCATTATCCTACACGATATCTTTTCGATATTAAAATAGTTGGTTATACTTTCAAACAAACAATGTAAAGACAATTTCAATTACATAGACCAATTGGCAATTCTATGCGAATAATATCTCAAGTAGATTTTGGGGTATTCAAACGCTCAGAGACTTGGAAGGCATTTGGTATTGCTCTAGTGATGTTTGGTACAATATCTTTTGCTGCATTATCAATGTTTGACAGCATGGATGAAATTTTTCAGTCTGATGCAGAACCTGCACCGGTCCCTAACATCGTGTTTGAATCATTGAATCGTTCTGATTATGAATCTTCTTTGGTCAACGAAACTGGGTGGATACATTTAGAAGACCATATTGGAGATATAATAATATTAGATTTCATGGCTCGTGATTGCGGCAGTTGTCATAAAGTTCAGCAACATTTAGAAGATAATTTAGACAATTGGAATGAATTAGCCAATAATTCGAACAAAACTCTGAAAGTTTTTGCTTATGGTTCTTGGTATACCGAAGGTTTGGATTATCTGAATCAGTCATCTGGTGCATATCATGTCCCTTACTACGCAACGGGAATAGGTACTACTAATTCTGCAACTCTTGAAGACGGCTCAACTACAGACCCTGTTAGATTGTTCACTACAGCAGGAACCGGACAAATTCCGGTTGTATTGGTCTTAGATGAGGAAGGTTATATTATTGCTAGACAGTCTACTGGGACCCCTACTGATGGATGGAAATCGTTCGATTCAGTAGTTGAAACCGCCTTAACAGGCGAAGTAGAAGACACAATCGATCTTAGAATAGCTTGGGAGGAACCATCCACATCATATGTCGCAATTTTTGTATTAGGATTAATTCTTTCAATACTGGTGTATTTCTCTCCTTGTGCATTCCCTGTTCTTCCAGGTTTCATTTCTTACTATTTATCTCTAGGAGCGCGTGAAGACGAACTTATTGAGGCTGGTAAACTCAAAACAAAAATGCCTAGTCCAGTGGTTATAGGTTCTCTATCAGGGTTAGGTATGTGGACTTTCTTTTTGTTAATTGGAATACTTGCAATGATTATGGGAGAAGCCTTTGAAAAGTCAGGTTTGGTTCACTATATCGCAATAGGTATTGCAATTCTACTTGTTATTTTGGGTTCGATGATGTTGCTTGGGATAACCTCTCATGTTATGGGTTTTGTTCAAAAATTCGTCGATAAATACAGTACAACTGAAGATGATGATATTTTCACACCTAAGAGGAATATGTATCTGTACGGTATTGGTTATGCTGCAGCATCAATCGATTGTACCGCTGCTGCAGTTTTACCATTCGTTCTATATTTGGGCACTCTAGGTTCTGGTGCAACCGCACTAGGAATTGGAGGACTGATGGTAGGTTTACTAGTTCTAATGATTATTGTTACTCTACTCGTCGGACTTGGTCGACAAGTCATGATTAATTTCCTTAGAAGAGCAACTGGAATGATCAAATTAGTGGGCTCTTGGATGATGATAATGGCTGGAGTAAGTTTAACAATCTATCTAACTAGTCCAGAGACAGTCAGTTTAGTATTTGGCTAACTATTGACCATTGCTTCAAATTCAGCAATCAAGTCTTCATCATTTGAACGATTTAGTATGGGCAAAAACCAGTATTTCCAAGACCACAGAGTAACAATTATCGCAGTTACTAAATCCCAAATAAAATGTTGCTTAGTAGTTAAAATTGATATTGCTAAAAGCGCCCAACTTAGCCAAAGAAAACCGAACAAGAGCTTATTATTTTTTGATTCTGATGCATACCATCTTTGTACCACCAATACGCTCAACAGGCTTTGAACAATATGTAGTGATGGCCAAGCATTCCATGGAGTATCAACAGAATGTAGAGTTTCAAATAACCCCGTCCAGATGCCTAACTCATCATAGTTAATCGAATTCCGCAAGTCTACTTTTACCGGAAGCAAAATAAAAATCAAGAAAATAGACCAAGTCAAGATAAGTAAAATTTGGTGAAATAAAATACATTCTCTCCTAGTTTGTTCGTTTTTCATCCCTAAAAATGCAGCCATTGGATAGTAGAAATATAACGTGTAGTAAGGTAAAATCATCCAAGGAATAACAGGTATTGCATTATCTAGAGAGATGGTAGGATCAAAAGCCTGCCAATCTCTCCAATTGGAGAATTTATTTATTGCAAGATAGCCTAGACCGGCTCCGAAAATGATGGAACAAAACAGTACAGTAGGGAGTCTAGTTCCCAACCAAGAATCTTGTTTCTTCAGGTGACTTCTCCAAATTCTCCATGGCTTTGAACCTAGCTCGATTGCCATAAATATCCCATTTCAAACATGCTCAACTTAACGCGAAACCGCAGTAAGGACACGTACTCCATTCTGCTTGGATTGCTTTTCCACAAGATGGACAATCATTAGATTGTTGCACTTGAGAAGAGGATGATGGGAGCTCTCCACCGCTACCATCTACTGCTTTTTGAGCAGTTTGCTGTTTCAAGAATTCTTGCATCACTTCGGGAGTTAGAGCACCTTTTTCAGCAGCCATTTCCATCATCTTAACTTGTAAGTCATTTTGCTTGTCCATTCTTTGATTTTGATGGTCGTGCTGTTGCTCAATTCGTTGTCTCTTCTTAGCCTGAACCTGTTCAAAAAGAGCCATAGCTTGTTCAGTTTTGTGACTTTCTTCCTTCATTTTTATTTCAGACCTTCCTTGGTCTCTCTTGAGTTCCGCTTCCCACTGTGCTTCTTGTTTTCGTAATTCTTTCAATTCACTTTCCAATTCAACTGAAACTTTACCAGCAGCTTCAGCCTTAGCCACGTTAACTTCACACTCGATTCTACGCAGAGTAGCCGCTTCTCTTATTGCAATTCTTTCCATCAACGCTTCAGCATGTGCACCCTCAGTCTGTGTTGCTGCTGAAAGTTCTGCACGTAACTGATTAATCTTTTCACTATCAGTAGCATTGGATGCAACGAATGCTTTCAAAAATGTGAATCCAAGGGTCGATAATGTTGCCCTCATTTCAACTTCAGCCCTCATTTCGAACTGTTCTTGGAAATTCGGAGTTCGAAGGTCCTCAGCAGAATTACAAAGTGAAAGTGTTGGGGTAATGACTCGATTCGTTAATTCATGTTGTAACACCTTGATGAGTCTTTCACGATCTAACATCGGTGCACTATTTGCGAACATGTTGAGTAGTTTAGGGATATCGTCATCTCTAATTTGCACTCTTAGGTTAGCAAATCCTTGAACCTTTGACCCATCATTAAGGTTACTGGAGAAAGGAATTGAGATGTCGGCTGGGCCAGTCATAGCAAATAGTAACCTTCGGTCTGTTGCAGTTGCACCCATCATATCTCCGATAAATCTACCAAGTCCTCCTCCGACATTACGCACAATTTTTTCAGAAACAATATCTCCTATTCTACCATCAATAATGAATGCACATGCTTCATTTGGCTTCAAAATGACTTGTTGTGACTTCCAAGTTTGAATATTATTGGCATCAACTAATCTTGCTAATATATTCGGATTACTTCTCCAGCGGTATACATTTGACATATCTATCACATCTACTTTTTCTTACTTTTTTGTCTAAGGCCACCTAGTATTGTTGCTCTGGAACCAAAGAAACCTCTACAACTTGTAGTCATTTGTTGGCATTGCCTAATGAGTTTGATTATTTCATCAGGTTCTGAACCGCTATTGAAAGCCAGTTCAGCACTATTGGCTATATTCACTGATTTGGTAACCATATCGATTACGTCATGATCGTGTTTGATTAATTTCTTCAAATCTGAATTAGAAGCCGAGCGATTGCCAGAGAAAAAAGCATGATTCATTCCAGTGGTGGCTTTGTTTACATCTTCAATTAGAACGTCGATTTCAGTGCATGCTGCCTTTGCTGCTCGAGCGATGGGTATTGCACCGTCTTTGAATGATGAGTCATGGATATTGATGATATGTGCCCTTGCTCTACCTGAAGCTCTAACGATTTCATCACGAATTAATTTGTCAGCATCTCGACGCTTACCTTTGGTGTAGCCCTCATATCTTGAGAGAACCATTTGGATTCCTCTGACATAAGGTAAAACATCTAGTGGGGTCCCTATCATATGCGCTCATACATTCTTTGTCATAACTCGTTATTATTGCTTGTCCTCAGTAGTTTTTTTGATTTCTACTAATTCATGCCAATAAATAACCCTGTCAGCAATAATTTTTGCTTCTTCTTCATCATGGGTAACATGTATTGCAGTCTTCATCTTAGATTTGATAAAATGCCGTGTTTCGGTTGCCAGAGTGCGTCTAGAACTAACATCTAGTGATGAGAATGGTTCATCTAAAAGGAGTAGTTCTGGATTTGCCAACAATGCTCGAGCGAGAGCAACTCTTTGAGACTCTCCTCCTGACAGAGATTCAACTCTCCTCTTTGCAAAACCTGGCAAACCTATGAATTGTAATTCTCTTTCGATTATTTCATTGTATAATTTCTTGCTACCCTTCTGTTTGTATCCAAGAAGAATATTTCTTCCAACATTGAGGTGCGGAAATAAAATAGGCTTTTGAAAAATAAAACCAATTTTATCTTGAACATGATTCTCTGAAATATCCTTGCCCTCGAACCTAATGCTGCCGGTGTAATCATTTTCTAGGCCACAAATCATTCGCAAAAGAGTCGTTTTTCCACAACCACTAGGTCCAATAATTGCAATAATTTCTCCCTTATTGACCACTAAATTTAGATCATTAAATAGACTAAGGTCGGAAAATTTTTTGCAAACATTGTGCATCGATACGACTGCATTACTCATCAAAAGCCACTCCCTTGCCCTTCTGTTCGTACCCTTTCTGCGATAAGAAATAGTATGAAAGTTAGAATCATCAATAAGGAGGCACTAGCCATGGCCATAGGGTAAATTAAGGGATTAAATTTAGGCTGA
>MDTE01097482.1_pt1 | contig 11765 bp, 8 predicted proteins | sample 811231 | NCBI WGS metagenome assembly MDTE01 (sample SAMN05326651, study PRJNA326480) | marine metagenome | isolation source: seawater | place: Indian Ocean: Red Sea | collected 2010
GGTCAACGAACGAAAGCCCGTCGTGGTCAAGCGACTCGGTGTTCTCGGCAGGCATCCCCAGGAGGGACTCTGTATCGGCCACGACAACGCCAACCCGGTCGACAACCAGTCACCCCGCAAACGGTTCGGGGGAAAACTCTCCGGACTGAAGGTCACAGTCGGTGACCGGCTCAAAACCAGCAAGCCGGACAACTAGTCCATCTTCGATACCCCGCAACCGGAATCAGCCAGACGATGACGAGCTACCAAGACCTCGGCCTGACCCCGATCATCAATGCCACGGGTGCTGTCACCCGACTGGGTGGTGCCCCGATGCCCCCCGCGGTACTCGAGGCGTTCTGCGAGGGAGCTGGACAGTGGGTTCCGCTGGAGCAGTTGCAGGCGGCCGCCGGGCGGCGGATCGCGGAATTGACCGGCACCGAGGCGGGCCTGGTCACCGCCGGCTCGGCCGCGTCGCTGACACTGGGGACCGCGGCGATCCTCTGCGGTTTCGACCTGGGTCGAATCGAACGACTGCCGCACTGCGATGACTTCCCCTGCGAATTCGTCATCGCCCGTGAACAACGCAGCGGTTACGACCACGCCGTCCGCGCGGCCGGCGCACGGTTCGTCGAAGTCGGTTTCAACGAAATCGTCTCCAACGCCGGGGTCCGACGAACCGAGGCCTGGGAGTACGAGGCGGCCTTCACCGAAAACACCGCCGGTGTCTTCTACGGCTACGGCCACGATTCGCAGCCTCCGCTGCCCGAGGTGATCGAACGGGCCCATCGGCACGGCTTGCCGGTGCTGGTCGACGCGGCCGGCGAATTGCCCCCCAAGCGAAACCTGTCGGAAATCGCCGCCCTGGGTGCCGACCTGGTCGGATTCAGTGGCGGGAAGGCGATCCGAGGTCCCCAGTCCACCGGTATCCTCTGCGGCCGGCGTGACCTGGTCGCCTCAGCCGCCATCCAGATGCTCGACATGGACGATCACCTCAACCTGTGGGATCCTCCCCCCGAACTGGTCGACCGCGAAAAACTCGACGGCCTGCCTCGCCACGGCATCGGCCGCATCCTGAAAGTTTCCAAGGAAGAGGTTCTCGCGCTGATGACGGCCCTGGAACTGTTTTCCTCGGGTGCCTACGACGCCGAATGGTCCGAGCAGCACGCGCGGCTGGAGACCATTGCCTCCGGGTTGTCGGGTCGACCCGCCACGTGCACGATCGAAGGATCCATCGAAGCGGAACGCTCACCGACACTGTCGATCGCGATCGACGAGGAGGCGCTGGGCCGAACGGCATTCGATGTCTGCCGGGGCCTCCGCAACGGAACACCACCGGTCTACGTGGGCCATGGACGACTCGCACAGGGCACACTCGTCATCAATCCCCTGTGCATGTCTGATGACCAGGCCCCGGAACTGAGTCGTCGAATTGGCGAGGAACTGGGTGGCTGATCCGCCGCCGCGACTCACTTCTTGTGACCTCGCTGAATCCAGGCCCAACGGTAGAGGTTCCGGGAATCGGTGTAGCGGGCTGCCGACGCCGCCGCCCCCAGCACCACCACGAACAGGCGATCCTTGCCTCGCCGACCCGTCGACACCAGGCAGGCTCCGGCGGCCGACGTCGTGCCGGTCTTGACGCCGTCATAACCTTCCGTCGGCAACAGCCGGTTCGTGTTGCGCCAGACGATGTTGCGCTGCCTCCCGCCCGGCCCGACCAGGCGGCAACCGTGTTGCCGCGTGCCGACGTACTGGCGGAACCGCTTCATCTTCCAGCCCGCGCGAGCCAGTGTCAGCAGGTCGGCCGCGGTCGAAAGGTGCGTTTCGGCGGTCAACCCGTGAGTGTTCTCGTAGTGCGTTGCGGTCATTCCCAGCCGCGCTGCCGTCCGGTTCATTTCCGCCACGAACCGCCAAAGTGGATCGGCGGCGCGTTCGGGAGTTTCATCTCGGGCCGGACGGAACCGCTTGCCAAAATGTTCGCCCAGTGCCACCGAGGCGTCGTTTCCGGAAGGAAGCAACAGTCCGTAGAGCAATTCGCCGACGGTAAGCCGTTCGCCGGCTCGAACCCGTGCCGAGGAACCGCCCGTTCGATCGGCTCGCTCACTGAAGACGATCTCCTGGTCCAGCACGGCCGGATTGGCCTCGGCCAGTTGCAGCACGACGACGGCGGTCATGATCTTCGTCGTACTCGCAAAATGCAGTTTCCGCCGGGCATTGTGCTGCCACAGCACCTCTCCGGTCTTTCCATCAGCAATCGCCCACGCGCGGCAGGTGACACTGGGCGGCCCGTCAAGCGGATCGGGTGGACGGCGGTCGAGTTTCTCTCCGTTGATCACTGATGGATCGGGAACGGGGGGATCGGATGTCAGCAACGGCCCCAGGTTCTGCCAGGTCTTCGGTCCGACACGTCCGGTCGCCGGGATCTTCTTGGCCGTCTGAAACGCCTTCACTGCCCGGGAGGTCGCCGGACCGAATTCTCCGTCGATCGACAATCCGGGAGAGGGATCCAGTCGCGCATTGAGTGTTCTCTGCAGGGACTCGACCAGCCATCCGCTGGCTCCTGCCTCAAGCGTGACGGCCGCTTTCGGCGAAGGCCGGGGATTGAAATGCAGAAATGCCTCTCTGGAAATGTCGGCGATCAATCGGCTGGCAGCATTCGCCGGCCCGAAAGTCCGGTCCGCGTTCTTGGACGTGAGCACACAGATGGCAATTCCGCCGGCGGGCGAATCGATGATCCCCGCATCGGTTCGCACCTGCGACACGGATCCGGTCTTGTGCGCCACCACGGTCCCCGATGGCAGGAATCGTGGGATCCTCTCGGTGCTCTCACACGCCTTGAGATGTTCGAGCATCTGCTGCGATGCCGATTCGCTGACCAGTTTCCCCTGATGAATCGCCTCCAGCAATGACACCGTTTCGGACGCCGTGGTGCTGCCCAGCCCGAATTGCTGACTCCGGTCGGGATCGATCGATGTCTCGCGGCGAAAGACCTTCGCGTGGATCCGCGTGTTGAGATGGCCCAGCCGGGACATCGTGCGATTGGTCGACTCCAGGCCGATGTGATCCAAGACCAGGTTGGTGGCGGTGTTGTCGGATACGGCGATCATCAATCGGACGGCATCACGGAGTGTCAGCCGCGATCCGGCTGTGAAGTACTTCCGCAACAGCCCCGAACCGGGCACCTTGTCGTCTTCGTCGAGTTTCAGACGATCATCGAGATCGACCCGGCCTTTCTCGACCTGCCGGTAAACCTCGACCATCACGGCCAGCTTGATCAGGCTGGCCGTAGGCATCGGCCGATCGGACTTCCAGGCAAACGAACGCCCGGACCCCAGGTGCTTGACGAGAACGGACACCTGGCCCTTGTGACGCGAGACCAGCGGTTTGATCCGGGCTGCCAGTCGGGCGTCCTCGGCCGCCGGCAACCGGCCACAGAGGATGGCGGCGGTCAACAACACCAGCCCACCGGCGACCTTCCGTGCCGGGCACCGTTTCACGCTTGGATCTCTCACGACAACTCTCCCATAGATTCTTCCAGTTTGTGGATGGCCTCCAGCGCCTCGTCGAGTTCGGGGACCATTGCCCCCGGCACCCGGCCGTCGCGGTCGCACTCGCACAACAGGTCCAGTTCTTCGTAACACTCGTGGTTGCGCAACCGCCTTGCTGCCCGAACGCCCAGGGTTCCCTCGCGACGACGACGGGCCTCGAGGTGGTGTTCGATCAGCCACGCGGTTCGTTCGCTGATCAGTCCACCGAGAACCGCCAGTCCTGCGGCGACATGGTCAGCCGGATCAATGCCCTTGCCCACATCGTGCAACAGGGCTGCCAACTGCAGGTCCACATCGTAGGGCCGCTGCAGGCGGATCAGTTCATAGACCTGCAGACTGTGGTACAGCACGTCACCCTCGGGATGACTGTCGCGTGGCTGGTGAATCGACTCGAGTGGTTCCAGCAATGACCAGAAGGCCGCATAGCGCTCCGAGGAATCGGACGCTCCTTCCTCCAGCGTCTCGACCGGCACCAGTCTCTGCAACGCCTCACGGATCTCCAGGTCAGTCGGCAGATCTCCCGCCCGGGCCCAGCCTCCGCAGATCGCCCGGGCGGCCGCCCGCTTGGCCCCGAAGAAATCACTCTCGCGGTGGGCTGCCAGCAAGCGAGCGGCTTCACAGGCGATCCGATAACGGAGTGAGCGCGTGGACATGTCGATTCGCCGGGAGAAAATCTCACGCCGTGTCAGCCGCTGGGCACGCTGAGCACTCCGGCCATCGTCAACACGACCACGTAGGCCACCGCAATCACGATCTGGACCACGGCGAACAGGGAGGCCAACTTGACGAAGCCCACGAACGACAAGGGCAACTTGTGCTTGCTGATAATCGTCATCGCCACCACCGTCGACGCCGATCCGATAGGGGTGATGTTTCCGCCGAGGTTGGCGCCGAAGATCACGCTCCACCAGTACGGAGCATTGGCCGAGTACTCGGCGGGGTTGTTCTTGAGAATCTTGGCCAGCATCGCGGCCAGCGGAATGTTGTCGGTCACCGAACTGGCCACCGCCGAAGCGACCAGCAACAGGCCGGTCCCCAGGTTCACCCCCGCCCCGATCATCGCCTCGATTCCCGACCCGATCACCGCCAGGACCTGGGCGTGCTCCATGGTGTTGATCACGACGAACAGGCCAGCAAAAAACGCCAGAAGGTCCCAGTCAACCGCCTGGTAAAACTTGTCGACCTCGTGCTTGTAGGCAATCAGAACGAGGCCGGCAAACGACAATGCCACGAATCCCATTCCCAGTTCCTTGAGCACCGGCAACACGCTCTGGCCGGCCAGGAAGGCGACAAACAGGACCAACGATCCAATCGAAAACCAGAAAAACTTCCGGCTCGGCACACTCTCGTTTTCGTCAAACCCCGCCACCAGCGCCTCGGCCGCCGCTCGTTCCTCCTCACCACGCAATCCGCGGATGCCAAACTTCCATCGGCCCATCCACAAGGTCGTCGCCGTGGCAATCACCACATAGGGTGCCGCCAACAGGAAGAAATCGACGAACCCGATTCCGGCAATCCCCCCCACGATGATGTTCGGCACACTCGAGATCAGCGTCAGCAATCCACCGACGTTGGTCAACAATCCCTCGACCACCAGGAACCCCAGCAGCAGGTCGGTACGCTTCAATTTCGTGAGCGACACACCCGTCAGGCTGCCGATGATGATCATCGCGGTGACATTGTTGAGCATCGCCGAGAAAACGACGGTCAGGATTCCGTAGGCCAGTAGCAGTTTCCACGGATCACCTCCCGACTTCTTCGTCAGGCTGATGGCCATCCACGTGAAAACCCCCGATCGGCTGGTCACCTCGACGAACAGGCTCGCCCCCAGGATGATCGTGATCACGCCCCAGTCGATCGCCGGGATGTAAACCGGCATTTCGATCTCGTGTCCTGCCGATCCGCCAGCCAGTGGCGGCAGGGTCACCGCGCCGAATGGCAGCAGGTCCAGGGCCGTTGCCAGCACCAGGCAGGCTCCGGCGAAAACACCCACGATCACCGACTTCTTGGCGTGGATCTTCTCTTCCAGTGCCAGGGCCGCGATCATCGCCACCAACAGGACCGCAAACAGCGCCGTCACGCCACCCGAAACCTCGTGGTGGCCCCCCGCTTGCTGGGCCACTTCAGCGTTCGCCAGCAACAGTCCGGTCATCGAACTCATTTTGATCCGTCCGTCTCTTCCGAGCCATTTACAGCAGCAACATCGGCACGTCGATCAATTCGACCGACAACGAGTAAGCCATCCCGTGCATCGCCAACTGATCGTCGTCCTTGGTGTTGGCCACCAGCAACTCGATCTCGTTCTCGTCGACCAGCCGACGGTATTCGGTCACGTGATGCCCCATCGCCACGTGACTCTTCAACGAGACGTTCGGCCCCGTCTCTCGAAGTGTCGCGAAGCACGTCTCAATGAAGTCCCGGGCCTCCTTCAACAGTTGTTCCTCCAGCAACGTCGCACCCGTTTCACTCGTGATCTCCGGAATCTGTTCGATCGCCTGGACAAAACGCTGAAAGACCATGTCATCCTCAACGTGGCACAACCAGACACTGCCTCCCTCGGTGCACATCCGCGTGCCGTAGTTGATCAGGCGGTGATCCCCGCTGATGTGATCGGCCACCACCATCACCCGTCGGCACGGTTCGATCGACAACTCCAACGGCGTGCGGGCCGTCCCCGGCAGCACCAGGACCGGAATGGAAGTCCGTTGCGTGAGTTCATCGAGATAGACGCCGAGACTGTGCTGCGGAGCGAGGTTCTCTTCCTGCAGGTGACGTCGGGTGACCAGCATGTCGACCTGTTGAGTGTCAATCCGTTCGATCAGTTCGGCGACGTTGCTGAAATCGCCACCGCCGATCGAATGCCAGGAAGTGGCTTCACCGATCCGAGGCAGAAACCGCTTCAGCGAATCCTGCACAGCCTCCCCGGACTCATCACCGGTGACCACCGCCACCGATTCGATCGGGATATCGGCGAAAACAAATGGCTCGCGTTCGGAACGCCGGAACAGCGATTCGAATTCATCGATCTGGTCAAGCCGGCTCATCTGTGGACCTCTTCCCCGACAACTCGCCCCCCCCGGCTTGTGCCGAGTGGTGAGCACTATAACAGAACCGTCGCTCGAGATTCACATGCCGCTGCCGCTTGCATCAGCGTGGTGTTCTTGGTGGAGTGCCTGCAACCGGCTACACCGATCAGGACATCCGCCCATGCACCGCCCAGCCAGTCTTCTGCTCATCATCCTGGCCACGGTGGCCCCCGTTTTGGCCGCCGACACCCGCGCCACCACCGACACCTCGTCCGGTGACCGCGTGATCGATGCCTACTTCCGATCCGAAACCCGTCGCCTGGCCGAGCGGTGTCTTGCCGACATCACGTCGCTGGACGACTGGAAGGCCCGTCGGGGCGAATATCGCGAACAGCTCTTTGAAATGCTCGGGCTCTCGCCCCGGCCTCCCAGGACACCGCTCAAACCGGTCATCACCGGACGGGCCGATCACCCGGATTTCACGGTCGAGAAAATCCAGTTTCAGTCTCGCCCCGGGCTGTATGTTACCGGCAACCTTTACCTGCCCAAGAAACACCAGGGCCGCCTGCCGACAATCCTCTACGTCTGCGGCCACGGCCAGGTCAAGAAGGACGGGGTCAGCTACGGCAGCAAGGTGCACTACCAGCACCACGGTGGCTGGTTCGCCCGCAACGGCTACGCCTGCCTGACGATCGACACTCTGCAACTGGGTGAGATCGAAGGGATTCACCACGGCACCTACCGGTACGCCAAGTGGTGGTGGAATGCCCGCGGTTATTCGCCGGCCGGAGTCGAAGCCTGGAACTGCATCCGGGCCCTGGATTACCTGCAGACACGGCAAGAGATTGATGGGGAGCGGATCGGAGTCACGGGACGGTCCGGCGGTGGTGCCTACAGCTGGTGGATCGGCGCACTCGATGACCGGATCCGGGTCGCCGTCCCGGTGGCCGGAATCACGGACCTGACCAATCACGTTGTCGACGGCTGCGTCGAGGGCCACTGCGACTGCATGTTCCAGGTCAACACGTTCGGCTGGGACTACGCCCAGGTCGCGGCACTGCTCGCCCCACGGCCGCTGCTGATCTCCAACTCCGACAAAGACCGCATATTTCCGCTCGACGGTGTCGTCCGTATCCACAAGCAGGTCCGTCGCATCTACGAACTTCACGGACAGTCCAAGCAACTCGGCCTGCAGATCACCGAAGGGCCCCACAAGGACACCCAGGAACTCCGGGTCCACGCCTTCCACTGGTTCAACCGCTTCCTGAAGAAACAGGATCCACTGATCACCGACACGGCGGTCAAGTTCTTCACTCCCGAGCAACTGCGAGTGTTCGGAGAACAGTTGCCCGCGGACGAGAAAAACACGGAAATCAGCGAGACATTCACGGCCAGGGCCGAAACCCCAACCGTGCCAGGATCGGCCGACGACTGGGCCAGGCAGACAGCCTCCTGGCGTGAGGCACTGGCAACCAGGTCGTTTCGCGGCTGGCCCTCTCATCCCGATGGACTTGATCTCGAACAGGGCCCGATGGTGACCTCCGGAGACATCACGGCCCGCACCTTCTGGTTCAACTCCCAGGCGGGAATTCGCCTGCCGCTGGTCGTGCTGCACCGCAAGGGGCTGCCGCTGGAGTCCCTGGACCTCGTGGTGCTCAACACTGTCGACGACGGCGGTTGGACGTCTCTGCTGGCAAGTCTCGCCGGCGGTGGCCTGAGCCTGCCCGGAATGGCCGGCATCACCCGGGTCGAACCCGACAAGGCGGAATTCGCGCAGACGGAGAAGATGTTTCAGTCATTCAAGTGGGGGATGGCGTACGTCGCCCCACGGGGAATCGGACCGACTGCGTGGGGACAGGCCGAGCGTCGGCAGACACAGGTACGTCGACGATTCATGTTGCTGGGACAAACACTCGACGGCATGAGGACCTGGGACGCGGTCCGTGGGGCCGGGGCGTTACGATTGGTTGACGGGCTGAGCCAGGTGCCCCTGTGGATGCAGGGCGAAAAGACAATGGCCGGCATCACGCTCTACGCATCCCTGTTCGTCAACGACGTCCGCCGCGTCGACCTGCACCACCTGCCGAAATCTCACCGCAACGGGCCGATCTACCTCAACGTGCTCCGCTTCCTCGACATTCCTCAGGCGATCGCCATGGCAGCCGAGAGATCGGCGGTACGGATCTACCAGGCCGAGGCCGGAGGATGGAAATACCCCCGGCAGGTCGCTGAATCCCTGAAATGGGACAAGAAGCAACTGGCCATCCGCGTGCTGGGGGCACCGGCCAAGGCCGACCGCTGATCCGGAAAGGGCGAGCCTTCCGCTGACCTTGGCAAGCTCTCTAAGATGATCCTGTCGGATCAGTCGACCGGCCCCTGCACATATCGATCTCGAGTTCCACCACCAGGACACTCCACAGTGAACCGTCCCCCACACGCCGCCGCCTCGCTTCCCGATCCCACGATCCGGATGAGCGAGGGCTGGCACTGCCTCCACATGTACTACCAGGTCGACGCCGCCGCACTGGCCGGCCTTGATGACGACGCCCGAGCCCGCGGACGTGACGAACTGATCACGGCCCTCGACCCCGGGGCCGACGGAGCACCCGAGCGACTCCAGGTCTCGGTCATCTCCGGCCACCGTGCCGACCTGGGCCTGATGCTGCTCGACCCCGACCCGCTGGTCATCGACCGGGTGAAGCAGGCGGTTCGTTCCACCACGTTCGGATCCGTCCTGAAACCGGCATGGTCATTCGTATCGATCACCGAGGTCTCCGAATACGTGCCGACAGCCGAACAGTACGCCGAGCGATTGAAGGGCGAGGGGCTGGCCGAGGACGACCCGACGTTCGAAGCCAAGCTGAACGCCTACGCCGGGCGACTGCCGGCAATGAACCAGCAGCGGCTCTACCCCGACTTCCCTGAACTGCCGATCCAGTGCTTCTACCCGATGAACAAGATCCGGCATCCCCAGGCCAACTGGTACACCGAGTCGTTCGAACAACGATCCAGGTTGATGGCCGAACATGCCACCAGTGGGATCCAGTTTGCCGGCCGAGTCAGCCAGTTGATCACCGCCTCGACCGGATTCGACGACTGGGAGTGGGGCGTCACACTGTGGGGGCGGGCTCCCGAACATATCAAGGAGATCGTCTACACGATGCGGTTCGACGAGGCGTCAGCCCGCTACGCAGAATTCGGGCCGTTCTACATTGGCTACATCCAGCCAGCCGCCGATGCGATCGCCCACCTGGAGCTGTAGCGATCCCCGGGACACACCCGTTCCTAGAACCGGTACGCCTTGTTCCCACGATCGAAGTCGCCCCTGGCCACCTCTCTCTGGAACTTGATATTCCGGTACGTGTAGCACTCCACAAGCGTGTCCGCGTCCAGGTCGGCAACACTGGCAGCCGTGGTCGGCCAGCTGAAGTTGCGGACCACCACCGGCACACCGAGCTGGCAGTCGATCAGCATCTCGGTCTTCCGGTATCGCTTCGAGACCTTCGGATCGGAGTATTCGACGACGAACCCATAGCAAGGCCGGCCATCGAACTCCTGGTTCTCGATCAACCGGCAACGAATGCCCTCGGACCGGGCGAGGTCACCACGGCGGATCGCCAACGACTCGCGGACCAGTTCCAGCAGCCCCGCCTTGGTGATCGGATACCGCGATTCCTTCATCGCCATCGAGCCCGAGGGATCAAGTTTCAGGGCCGGCAGTTTCTTCTTCCAGCCCCCCAGCTTGACCAGCATTCGGTTCTCGTTCTGCCCCTTGACGTACAACAACTGACGCCCCTTGTGACCGGTCACCCACTTCATGTAGACCGAGAACGGTTCGTGTCGAATCTTGACCTGCATGACCTGCTCCTCGGTCAGTTCGTCCGCCACCACCTCCTGTTTGCTGAAGGTCGCCGTGTAGCCGGGCAACCCCGCCAGAACTGCCTCAGCCTTCTCGAGCATGGCCACGTTCACGAACAGTGACAACCGGGTTGACGGACTGTGGGTCGACGCGGACGCCACCTCAACAGGCTCCTCAACCGTATCCTCCTCGACGGCATCGGCATCTGCGGCCAGATCCGCTTCCGCGCCGAGATCCGCTTCTCCACCAAGGTCCACATCGTCACCGAAGTCCGCTTCATCACCGAAGTCCGCTTCCGCACCGAAGCCCGCTTCGTCACCCAGGTCCACTCCGCCACCGAAATCAGTACTCTCTCCCAGATCTGCTCCGAGATCGAATGACACCTCGGGAGCGTCTTCGTAGTCGCCGAGCACATCGGTATCGACGGTCGCCGAACCAAAATTGGCCGAGATGAAACCGAAGGAGACGACCGCGATCGTGGCAGCCAGCACGTTGGGAAACTGGGCTACGATGATCCGGTAGGCCAGCCGGAACGGCCAAAGAACCATCGAAATCGACCACGTGACCGGAAACAACAGCACCCGAATCAGCATCCACAACTTGCGAACCAACCAGGCCAGTTGTCGGACCGGGAACATCTGGAACACCTTGGACATCGAGACACCTGTGGTGAGAATCTTCGGCAGCGGGTGTTCTGAAGATCGGCAAAGGAATCGGCCGCATCCCAGCCTTGTGTCGTCGACAAGAACAACCGCGCCACGGCGATCAACGGGAGCATCCGGCGTGAACCCGTACCGCAGGAAGTCCGAGCGGACTCATCGAAGCCGCGAACTCTTCGCCGTTTACCCAGCTTCACATCGGCCCAACGGACTCAACGCGGCAAACCGCGGGGTTTCGCAGGGGGTGGCGGCGAGGTCTTCCCAACCGGCCGACTCTTCGGGATCAACTCGATCAACACTTCCGTGTTGACCGGGGGGATCCGATCGATGAACGCTTCGTACAACAGGTTCGCCCCCTTGTCGCTGCTGGCCTGGGCAATGTCGAGAGTTGCCGACGGGAAGTTGGCCACGCAGATCAGGTTTCCATTCTCGGCCAGGTACTTCTTCTTCTTCGTCTGCATATCAACGATGAAACCGCTCCCGGCAAACACCCAGTGTGCCCGCATCTCGGTCGGCTGGCTCTCACCAAACAATCGCCCCACCGCTTTGCGAAAGACGGCGTCCTTACTGAGCTTCAGGAAAATGTCACGTTGAGCGGGCTTCATCGTCCCGAACCAGACCAGTTCCTTGTTCTTCACATCGAAGACCAGTTCGGGCTCCTTGGGCAAAACGACCCCGTCGGGCAACTTGGTCA
>MDTE01032793.1_pt1 | contig 11763 bp, 9 predicted proteins | sample 811231 | NCBI WGS metagenome assembly MDTE01 (sample SAMN05326651, study PRJNA326480) | marine metagenome | isolation source: seawater | place: Indian Ocean: Red Sea | collected 2010
AAAAAAGAAGAGCTAAAAATAAAGGCTCTAGTGGCGCATTTGAAAGTTCTTCTCATAAATGTGATGTTGTGGGATGTGAATTAATAGGAAAATATAGAGCACCCAAATCACCTAAAAACGTCGAAGAATTTAACTGGTTTTGTTTGAAGCATGTTAAAGAATATAATAGAAAATGGAATTACTTTGAAGATCACTCACAAGAAGAGTTGGAAAATCAGTTTAAAGCAGATAGTGTTTGGGAAAGAAAAACTATACCTCTAAATAGTGATGCTCAGAAGGATAAAATACAAGCAGAAGGTAAAGCTTGGGAAAGACTAGGGTTGGAGGATCCCTATGAATTGTTTTCTAGTAAAGAAAATCAAAAAGCTAATCAAAACAAACTTTTTTCTAGAAGGATACCAGCAAGCGAAAAAAAAGCCCTTGATATACTTGGTGCTTCTGATACTTCAACAAAAAGTGAGTTAAGAAAGATATATAAAGAAATGGTAAAAGACTTACATCCAGATAGAAATTCTGGTAGCAGAGCTGATGAAGATCGTCTTTCAGAGGTTGTATGGGCATGGGATCAAATAAAATCAAGCAGAAGTTTTAAAGATTAATAAATTTATAATAATTATGACATATAAAATAGGGAATCATTAATGGGTGAAGTAATTCCGACAAAAACTATCAGTCTAGAAAAAATTTTTAATATAGATTCTCAAATGACAGTTAGAGGTTTTGAAAAAAAAACAGACAGGGTTCCAGAGATTGATAGCTCTTATAGATTTTCAAAAGAAACTACCTTGTCCATACTTGCTGGATTTGAGCATAACCGAAGAGTTATTATTCAGGGCTATCATGGCACTGGAAAATCTACACATATTGAACAAATTGCAGCTAGACTTAATTGGCCTTGTGTAAGGGTCAATCTGGATAGTCATATAAGTCGGATTGATTTAATAGGAAAAGATGTAATTAAATTAAAAGAAGGCAAACAAATTACGGAATTCCAGGAAGGAATATTACCTTGGGCATTGCAAAATCCTTGTGCCTTAGTTTTTGACGAATATGATGCAGGTAGGCCAGATGTAATGTTTGTAATACAACGAGTTTTAGAAACTGATGGAAAATTAACCTTACTTGATCAAAATCAGATTATATCACCCAATAAATATTTCAGATTATTTGCTACCTCAAACACCGTAGGACTAGGCGATACTACAGGTCTATATCACGGAACACAACAAATTAACCAAGGCCAAATGGATAGATGGTCAATAGTTTCAACACTAAATTATCTATCAAGCGATCATGAATTAGATATAGTATTGAGCAAATTGCCATCAATGTTAACTGAGGATGGGAGAAAAACAATAGCTAGGATGATTGCAGTGGCAGAACTAACTAGAAATGCTTTTATAAATGGAGATATATCTACGGTAATGTCTCCCAGAACAGTTATCAACTGGGCTCAAAACCTTGAAATTTTTAAAGATATATCTTTCTCATTTCGCGTTACATTTCTAAATAAATGCGATGAATTAGAAAGAACAACTGTAGCTGAATTTTTTCAAAGATGCTTTGATGAAGAATTACCTGAAAGCTTAATTAGCAAAAATAATTTCAATAACAAAAAAGATGATTAATAAACAACATTCAACTGAGCCTGTTAAAAAAGCACTTAGCGAAACTACTAGAGCTATCTCAAAAAATAATGACTTAACAATTAATTTTGAAAATGAAACAACCAAAATTAATCAAAATGCCATACAATTATCTAGAATTCCAAATAATAATTCAGAAAATGATATTATTAATGCAAGAGGTGAAGCAGATTCTCAAGCCATGTATATTAGGTATCATAATGAATTAATTGATCAAAAATATGCTCCAAAAGGAGATATGGCTCTTAACCTTTTTAACGAAATGGAAAAGGCCAGATGTGAAGCTATTGGTGGATCAATCTATCCAGGTGCTGCTAAAAATATTGAAAATAAAAATGAAGAGGAAAGCAAGAGATTTTTTGAAAAAACTGAGACAAATCAAAAATTTCCACTTCAAGACTCCCTAAGCCTTTTAATAAAAAAAAAGACTTTAAATTATAAATTATCTGAAAATTCCCAGAAAGGTTTAAATATGTGGGAAGATTTTATATTGAATGAAAGTCAAAGTAATTTTTCAAAAATTTTATCTTCAATAGATAACCAGGAAGAGTTCGCAAAATTAAGTAGAAATATAATTAAAGATTTAGGTTATGGCGACCAGTTAGGAGAAGAACCTGAAAATGATGAAAATACAAAAAATGATAATCAAAATGATGAGAGTAATAGTGGTGAAAATACAGATGAAAATGATAATGATGAACAGCAACTACCCGATGAGGTTGAAGAATTAGTTTCTGATAGTTCGACTACGGATGATCTTACAGTAGAGGAAGAAATCAACGAAGTTGAAACACAGGAAGATACTAACGAAGATCAAAACAACAGAAAAACAACTAACCCTTTTTTTTCTGAGGCTGATCCTAATTATAAGGTCTTCAATAATATTTATGATGAAGAAATTTTAGCAGAAAATCTTGCAGTTGAAGAAGAATTATTAAAGCTTCGAGTTTATCTTGAACAACAACTTGATCAAGTAAAAGGAGCAGTTTCAAGATTAGCAAATAAATTACAAAGGAGACTTCAGGCTAAGCAAAATCGAACTTGGAAATTTGATCTTGAAGAGGGTTTTTTAGATGCATCTAGACTTGCAAGGATAATAACTAACCCAACAACACCCTTGACATACAAACAAGAAAGCGAAATTGAATTCAAAGATACTATAGTTACTTTATTGATTGATAATTCAGGATCCATGAGAGGTAGGCCCATTTCAATAGCAGCCATATGCGCAGAAATAATTGCCTCTACATTAGAAAGATGCCAAGTAAAATGTGAAATTTTAGGTTTCACAACTAGAGCATGGAAAGGTGGTAAATCCAGAGAAGATTGGTTGTCAAAAGACAGACCAAATAATCCTGGTCGACTTAATGACCTTAGACACGTTATATATAAGCAAGCTGATGTCCCCTTACGTAGAGCAAAACTTAATTTGGGACTTATGATGAAAGAAGGATTATTAAAAGAAAATATAGATGGAGAAGCGTTGGAATGGGCAAACAAAAGATTAGCTAAAAGAAGTGAATCAAGGAAAATATTGATGGTTATTTCAGATGGTGCTCCAGTAGATGATTCTACTTTATCTGTAAATCCATCAAATTACTTAGAAAATCATCTAAAGAATGTGATTTCAATGATAGAAAAACGTGGTCTTATTGAGGTAATTGCTATTGGTATTGGTCATGATGTCACTCGCTACTACAAAAATGCCATAACTATAACAGACATAGAACAATTAGCCGGAGCCATGACAGAACAATTAGCTAGGCTTTTTGATAGAAAAGAAAAAAAACTAAAGATTGTTTAAGGAATATTTGATTGTGGAACTAAAAAATAAAATTATGGAACCCTTACAAAATACTTCAAAAAAAAAAATTGAAATTAAGAATTGCTACTTATCAAGTAAAGAAAAAATTAAATCTCTAAGAAGTTTATTGTCCAAAAATAAAATTGGAGCTTTTCTAATACCAAGAGTTGATTGTTTTCAGGGTGAATTTATTTCAGAAAATGATAATAGACTAAAATGGTTTACTAATTTTTCTGGATCAGCCGGTTTATGCATTGTGACCATGAAAAGTATTGCCCTTTTTGTTGATGGTAGATACACAATTCAGGCGGAAATTGAAAAAAATAATCCTCAAATCTTAATTAAAAAACTTGAAAAAAAAACTATCCTTAACTGGTTAAAAAAAAATAATTTTATATTTAACAATATAGGTTTTGATCCTTGGCTACATACTATAAACGAAATTAAAGAATATAAGAAAGAATTCAAAGGTATCTATAAGTTAAAAGAAGTTGAAAATTTAATTGATAAAATCTGGGTTGATAAACCTAAAGAAAAAATTAATCAAGTGTTTAAACTTTCTGAAAAATATAGTGGAGAAACTTATTTATCAAAGCTCAAACAACTAGATAATTTAAAAAATAAAATCAAGGCTAACTATATTATATACACTCTACCAGAATCCATAAGTTGGTTATGTAACATAAGAGGTTTTGATATACCAAATACACCGAGTGTAAAATCATATGCAATCCAAGGAAAAAACTGCAAACTTGAAATATATTTAATAAAAGAAAAACTTACTGAAAGTTTTTTAAAAAGTTTTAAAACAAATGTTAAGTTTTTCAATATTAAATTCTTTTCCAAAAAACTAAAAAATCTTAAAGGAAAAATTTGGTTAGATGGGAATAACTGCCCAGCAGCAGTTGAAAAATTATTATCTTCAAAAAGAACACAAATTTTAAATAAACCAGATCCCACTTTATTAAAGAAATCTATAAAAAATACAGTTGAAATACAAAATAATAAAATAGCCCATAATAAAGACGGGCTGGCAATGATAAACCTTCTTTACTGGTTAGAAAAAAATAAAAGAGGAAAATTGTCAGAAATTGATATTATTGAAACTCTTTCTAACTTTCGAAAAAGAGCTAGAAACTATGTTTGTCCTTCCTTTGATACAATTTGTGGATCAGGACCAAACGGTGCTATAATACATTATAAAGCAAATCTTAAAACAAATAGGATACTTAGAAATGGAGATTTAATTTTAATTGATAGTGGTGGTCAATATCTTGAAGGTACTACTGATATAACAAGAACTATTGGTTTTGGAAAAATAAATTATTTAAAACGAAAACACTATACACTTGTGCTTAAGGGAATGATTGCTATTTCAAAATTAAAGTGGCCCGTTGGATTATCTGGAAGAGATTTGGATAGCATTGCAAGATACAATTTATGGCAAGAAAATCTAGATTATGAACACGGAACAGGACATGGCGTAGGTTCCTTTCTTTCGGTTCATGAAGGACCTCAAGCTATTTCAAAACGAAATGAAGTGGAACTTAAACCAGGAATGATAGTTTCTAACGAACCTGGGTATTACTTAAAAAATAGTTATGGAATTAGAATTGAGAATTTACTTTTAATAAAAGAGCCAAGAAAATTAACAAAAACTCAAAAAATTCCAACACTATATTTCGAGACATTAACTTACTGTCCACTTGATAAGAAATTAATAATAAAGGATTTATTAAATAACAGTGAAATTGAATGGATAAATAATTATCATTTACAAATTATCAAAAAATATGAAAGAAGATTACTTAGTGAACAAAGATCCTGGCTAAATAAAATCTGTTCACCGATTTAATTTACTTTTTTATAATTTTTATATTCTTGCCAATTTGTAAAGGCATTTGTATTTCTGAACATTTGGCTTGATATTGTTGAATTTTTTTTATTACATTAGGACTATAATTAACTGATTTTCGGATGTTTAAATCAACGTTAATTAATAGAGTTTCGCAAATTGCAACTTGCCTTTTTGTTTTAAATTCTATCATTTCAAGGACTATATGAATCTTTTTTTTATCAGAATCAATTAAATAAATTTTTACAAAAAATTTATCATCTAGCCTTAATTCATCCAAATAATGGTAATTTGCTTGAAGTGCGTATGGTCCTTGTTTTACTTTATTTACGAAAGTAGGACCAATTTCTAAAATTGTTTCCAAAAAATCATCTAGTGAATTATCAAAAGCTAGGGTATAATAGGCTACATTCATATGCCCATTATAATCAATCCACTCTCTTTTTACATTTTGTAAATTACTTTGAAATATTATGAAATTATTTTTATCATTATCCATTTTAGAACTCTTCACTTTTTTCTTAAAAAAGGTCAATATATAACTGTGATCAATAAATCGAATTTATTAAAATGACAATTCAGAATGCAATAAAAAAATTAGAAAATATTCTTGGAGACCGCCTTAGTACGAAATTATCAATAAGACAACAGCATGGAACTAATGAAACATATTTTCCAGAAATTTTACCTGACGCAGTAGCATTTGTTAATAGTACGGAAGAAGTATCAAATATAGCTTTTATATGCAATGAAGAAGAATGTCCTATTGTAGCATGGGGAACTGGTACATCATTAGAGGGAAATGCCTTGGCTCATAGAGGTGGAATTTCTATAAATATGATGAATATGAATAAAATTATAAAGATTAATCCTGAAGATATGGACGTAATTGTACAACCAGGGGTTACTAGAGAAGAATTAAATTCTTTTATAAAAGATAAAGGTTTATTTTTTCCAGTTGACCCAGGAGCAAATGCTTCACTTGGTGGGATGGCAGCAACTAGAGCCTCAGGTACAACTGCAGTAAGATACGGTACAATGCGTGAAAACGTCTTAGGTTTAGAAGTTGTATCAGCAAATGGAAAAATTTTTAAAACTGGTGGGAGATCAAAAAAATCAGCTGCTGGCTATGATTTAACAAAATTGATAGTTGGGTCAGAAGGCACTTTAGGGTTAATTACTCAACTTACTCTTAGATTGCAGGGAATTCCAGAAGCTATATCAGCTGCAATTTGTTCATTTCCAACTGTTACTGATGCTGTACAAACTGTTATTCAAACTATCCAAATGGGAATTCCAATAGCAAGAATGGAACTCGTAGATTCTCAAACTATTCAAGCGTGTAATGAATATTTTAAAGAAAATATGCTTGTTTCTCCCCATTTGTTTTTAGAATTTCACGGTTCTGAGAATTCTGTCAAAGAGCAATCAGAGACTGTTTCTGAAATTGCAGCCAGTTTTTCAGGTTCAAACTTTGAATGGTCATCAAAACCTGAAGAAAGAAATAAGCTTTGGAAAAATCGTCATAATGCTTTTTATGCGGTTAAGGCAAAATTTCCAGGTCATAAAGCAATAGCAACGGATGCCTGTGTACCAATTTCAGAACTAGCCAATCTAATTGATAAAACTGCAAAAGATATTAGTGAAAGTGGGATTCCTGGACCTATATGGGGCCATGTTGGCGATGGGAATTTTCATGCTACTTTACTTATTAAAGAAGGAGTTCCACAAGAAAAAAAGATTGCTGAAGCAATAATTCATAGAATGTGTGAGCGATCATTAGAACTTGGTGGTACTGTGACAGGGGAACACGGTATTGGTATGGGTAAGCTTAATTTTATGGAAAAAGAACATGGCTATGCTTGGGATATTATGACTACAATTAAACAAACTCTAGATCCAAATTCAATTTTAAATCCTGGAAAAGTTATAAGATCGAATTAAAAAAATAATTTTAGTTTTTTATAATATTAGAATGCAAATTTATAAAAAAAATAAGCTTAATAAACTTGCTATAGGATTTATTGGTGTAGGATTAATGGGTGAAGGTATGGTATGTAAATTAATTTACTCAGGTTTTAAGGTATATGTTAAAAAAAATAAAAATCCAGAGCCTATCAATAGAGTGAAATTAAAAGGTGCAATAGAAGTAAAAACATTAAAAAATATGACAAAAAAATGTGAAATTTTTATTCTATGCCTACCCAATTCTAAAGTAGTAAAACAAATAATAAGTAAACTAGATTTTAGCAATTCAAAGAAAAAACTTATAATTGATTGCACAACTAATGACTATAATTCTGTATTAGATTTTAAAAAGCTATCTAAAACTAATAATTTTAATTATGTAGAAGCCCCAATCTCAGGTGGAAATTTACAAGCTAAAAATGGCGAATTGGGCGCATTTATAGGTTCAAGCAAAACAAATTTTAAAATTTCAAAAAAAATTTTAAATCCATGCTGCAAAAAAATTATTAGAATAGGAAATGTAGGAATGGGTGCCAAAGCAAAATTATTGTCAAATTTTTTAGCACTAGGTACTGCAAGTTTAGTTATAGAGAGTTTAAAATTTGCAAAAAAACTTAAAATTGATTGGAAGAAATTTTATGATTTATCTTCTTTAGGATCAGGTTCTTCAAAATCTCTAGATAGAATTGCGCCACAAGCAATCAAAAATAATTATGACAGTTATTTTTTTACAATAAATAATACAATAAAAGACTTTAAATATATGCTAAAATTGTTTGATGGGAATAAAGACATGATAAAAATCATAAAATCCTTTCTTAAACCATATATAAAGGAACAAAAAAAACTTGAACATAATGCTCTGATTTCTCATAGGTTAAAAATTAATAGTTACTGATATTTTTACTGTAATTAAATCATTAATTTTTCAGCAGCTGCAATTGCTTCTTTTGTTATTATTTTACCTGAAATCATTCTAGCTAATTCTTTTTTGATATCATCTTCTCCTAATTCTTTAATACTACTTAACGGATAGCCTTCACTGCTAATTTTCTTACTTACATTCCAGTGCTTATGTGCTTTTGAAGCAACTTGCGGAGAATGAGTAACAAGTAATATTTGTTCGTTTTTTGAAAGAATTGATAACCTTTCTCCAACAGCTTCAGCTGTAGCTCCACCTATTCCTCTATCAATTTCATCAAAAATTAAGGCTAATCCAGATGTTTGATGTACTAAAGAAACTTTTAAAGCCAAAAGAATTCTAGACAATTCTCCACCAGACGCTACTTTTTCCAAATCTTGTGCAAGTAAATTATTATTACTAAGTTGAAAAAATACTTCATCATTTCCTATTATTGATTTTTCTTTTTTATCTCCAATAACTACAATAAAGTTAATTCCATCCATTTTTAGATGTGATAATTCATAATTTATAATTTTACTTAATTTTTTTCCATTATCTTTTCTTATAACTGAAATTGAATTAGCCACTTCATCATATTTGACTTCATTTGATAAAATATTTTTTTGGATTAATTTTATTTCTTCTTCAAAATTATTATACCCTAATAGCTGTGTTTCTAATTCTTCTTTGAAAACTAATAAATTATCAGGAAATATGTTATGTTTTCTCGATATCTTTTTTATCTCATATAATCTTTCTTCAATATCTTCTAATTTAATATCATTTGGAAAAATGTCTTCAAGAATTTTTTGGATATTTTTTTCGATTTCATCCAAATTACTTATAATTGTACTAAAACTTTGAATACTTTCTTCTAATAATTTGTTGTTAACAAGTACTTCTGAAGTTTTTTCCAATTTGCTAATACTAATAGTAAAAGCTTTATTCATCTCATTCTTAGTAATTAATTCATATGCCTCATTAAGATATTCTTTTATTCTGGATGATGATTTTAAAGATTTTCTCTTTATCTCTAATTCCTCAATTTCTCCTGGCACCAAGTTTAAACTTTTTAGTTCTGATAATGATTTCTTTTTAAAATCTAATTCTTCAAGAAATTTATTCTTTTCGGCAACTAAATTAGATAATTTTTTTTCTTCACTTTTTATAATAGACCATAATTTACTTAACTCATATAATTTTTCCTCATTACAGCAGAAATTATCAAGTAAATTAATATGGTTTTGTTTTTTTAAAATTTTGGAATAATTTTTCTGATCTACGAATTCAATAAGCTGTTCTCCAATTTTTTTTAACGAATCAATCGTACAGTTTACATCATTGATATAAGATTTCCTTCTTCCATCATCAAATTCAACCCTTCTTATAATTAAAGTCTCTGAAATTGGGATGGATAATTCTAAAAGCAAATTTACGATTTTACTTGAGTTATCAATCTCAAACTCAATAGTAACTTGTCCACTTTTTTCTTTTTCTTTTAGATAGCTCTTTCTTGTTTTATTTCCAAACACAAAACCTAAACAGTCAAAAATTATTGATTTTCCTGCACCAGTTTCACCAGTAAATACATTTAGACCACTTGAAAAAACTATATCCGCTTTTTCTATCAATAACATATTTGTTATGGAAAGTGATTTTAACAATTTTAACCAACCTTGATACCATATTCTTTCATAAGATTTAATGCTAAATTATTCCAGTCACTATCTGGAAATTCTTTTTGCAAAATTTTAACAAAGCCAATAACTTTATAATTTATACCTAGCATAGCATAAGCCTCTATAGATCTAAAAAGTGCTTCAGGATAATAAGGAGTGTTCTTGTGATCATCTATAACTGTTTTAAATCTTCTAATTGCAGATAATGGATTATTTCTTTTTAAATAATATCTACCAACTGCAACTTCTTGTCCAGCAAGTTGACTCTTTGCGATAGAAATATTTTTTTTTGCTTTCAAAACATATTCACTTTTAGGATAAATCTTGATTAATTCACTAAATTCTCTGATTGAGTCTCTTGTTGCACCCTGATCTCTTTCGACATCAATAATCTGTTCGAAATAGCTCATACCCACCATGTATTTTGCAAAAGGCGCATTTTTATCCTTTGGATAAAGACTTAAATATTTTTTTGATGTTTCTCTAAGTTCATTAAATTTTGATCCTGCGTGATATGAATTAATAGCATTAACCAGTGCTTCTCTTGATGAATCAGAATAGGGATAAAATTCCTCAATTTTCAAATAAATTTCTGCAGCTCTAGTATAATCTCTTTTATCAAAAGCTTCATTTGCATTTTTTATAATTTCTTCAACTGGTGAGTTTGCATCAATATCACTGGCTAATTTTGTGCATGCATTTAAAATAAAAAAAATTAGAAAAAGAAACAAATGTAAACTAGGATTAATAACTATTTTCATGATTATAAATATTTGTATTATTAATGAATACTATTTTATATTAAATTAATCAATATTTCACAAATAATATTAGATTACAGCCCTATAGCTTTGACTGGTTGAGCAAAAATCATGATCAATAAATTTCTCAGAATTTAAATTACTCGGAACTGATATTTCATAATTTGAATTATTAGAAAATAATTTGGTTAGCAATTGGTTATTTAACTTATGCCCAGCACAAAAAGACATATAATGGCCTAATAATGGTAAACCTGATAAAGCCAAATCACCCAAGGCATCCAACATCTTATGTCTAACAAATTCGTCTTTTCTTCTTAATCCTTTTGGATTTATTATGCTATAACCATCTACAACAATAGCATTATCTAATGACCCTCCTAAAGCAAACCCTCTAGACCTCATATCTTTTATATCATTTTTTAAACAAAAAGTTCTGTTATCACAAAGTTCTTTTTGAAAAGTATCTTTTGATATGATTAAAGACAAGTTTTGCTTACCGATACAAGTATTTGGATAATCAATACAAACTGTAAGTATGAGATTATCAGCAGGTTCAAACTTAACCCAACTTTTTTTACTTACTACCTTAATTGATTTTTTCACAGAACAAAAATTTAATGATTCATCCTGTTCACAAATACCTGCTTTAATTAAAGCTTCTACAAACTTTAGGGAGGACCCATCAAGAATAGGTATTTCTTCATTATCAATTTCAACTAAAGCGTTGGAAATACCAAGACCGGAAAAAGCAGCTAATAAATGTTCAACTGTTTTAACAGAAATACCATTCTTATTAACTAGTGAAGTACACAATTCACCAGAAAGTATGTTTTTAAAATTAGCTTCAATCAGTGGATTATTTTGATCAACGTCTAATCTTTTAAATACTATACCGTGATTAGTGGGTGCTGGATTTATATTAACTCTAACAGGTCTTCCTGAGTGAATGCCTGTGCCAACAATAACAACTTTTTTCTCAATAGTTTTCTGCAAAATAAATCCTAAATGATATATTTAAGTTATTTTAACTTACTATTAAAAATATTCAAATCACACTTTATAACAAAATAATACAAAATAAATTTTAATACTTGATAAAACTTAGTTTGCTTGTCTTCTTAAAAAAGCAGGAATTTCCTCCTT
>MDTE01156882.1_pt1 | contig 11763 bp, 9 predicted proteins | sample 811231 | NCBI WGS metagenome assembly MDTE01 (sample SAMN05326651, study PRJNA326480) | marine metagenome | isolation source: seawater | place: Indian Ocean: Red Sea | collected 2010
AATTACCGGTTGAGGTAGTAGATTGCTCCGGCGTTGTAGTATCCGGAGACGGTTCTTCCGGGTGCGCCGATGATGATGTCTTCGTTGAGTGTGGTGATGCTGATTCCGAATTGTGCTCCGGTTTGGGCGGTTCCGGAGAATTCGTCTTGGTCGACGTAGAATAGTTGATCTGTCGCGACGGACAGGGAGCCGTCAATGGTAGGGAAGAGCGATACCAGCCCAGCGCTATCATTATTTCCAATACTCTTTTCGGGGGTTCCGACGAGAAGGTCGGGTGTGTCATCACCGGTGACGTCAGCGGCGAGAACGAACGTTCCGAAACCGTCACCGGCTTCGGCGTACCCCTCAACTTCTTCTTTGCCTTGATGGAGGGACTGGACCGAAGCGGCGGTGGCGGAATGCCCGCCGGGGTTGTACCTAATCTGGACCAGACCAGCGTCACCTATGGATCCGATGCCTTCACCGGGAACGCCGACGATCAAGTCACCGACCCCGTCTCCGTCAATGTCCGCCACATCAACAGAGGACCCGAACAAGTCACCGGACTCGGAAACACCTGGCCATCCAGAACTGTTCTGGTGGTAGAGCCCGTCCCCGTCAGCGGTGAGGCCCGCAGCTGAACCGTAGAGAACGTGGACCAGACCGGCGTTGTTACGGGATCCGATGCCTTCACCGGGAACACCGACGACCAGATCGTCGTACCCGTCCCCGTCAATGTCACCAATAGCCAGTGATGACCCGAACAGGTCACCGGGTTCAGATCCGCCACGCACACCGGACGTGTTCTGACCGAAGAACTGGTCCCCGTCAGCGGTGAGTCCCGCAGCGGAACCGAAAAGCACGTTAATGCCGCCAGCGTCATCACGGGATCCGATGCCTTCACCGGGAACACCGACGACCAGATCGTCGTACCCGTCCCCGTTGATATCACCAGCGGCCAGTGCCGCTCCGAATAGGTCTCCGGTTTCAGATCCGCCGCGCACTCCTGGTGTGTTCTGGTAGAAGTTCTCCGGGTTGGTCAGACCGGAGGAACTACCATAGGCGGCCATGACTAGGCCAGCGTTGTTACGGGACCCGATGCTTTCACCGGGGGCGCCCACAACTAAATCATCAAAACCATCGTTATTGAAATCACCAACCGTCAACGCAGAACCAAACCCATCACCAGCCTCTGTGAATCCTGGAACCCAGTCATCGCCTTGATACATAGAATAGGTGTTCTGCCAACCTCCAGAACCTCCAAGAACAAGATGAACTAGGCCAGCCCCCGACAACGACCCAACACTCTCCCCGGGAACCCCAATAGCGATATCATTTGAACCATCGCCGTTGAAATCGCCATGTTGGATGACGGAACCAAACTCATCGGTTGATTCCGATCCGCGCCAACCTGAAGGTAAGAATCCCGAAGTATCCTGGTTTATCTCGTTAATGTCACTGAAAAAATCATCAACAGAGAAAAGAGTTGACAGTATTTGTGACTCATACCCATCACCGTCAGCGGTTACACCGGCGTTAACAATTGCCATGAATGTATCGCCTTTAGTCGTTACCGAACCTGAGTTGCCAAAGATAGTGATATCCGCCTGATCGGTTCTTTTTGAAGCACCCAGATCATTTCCAATGTTTAATCCAGTGACGGTACCTATGGATCCTAAGGATGAATCAGCTAACCATCTACCAAGATCTTCTCCTGAAAATGTACGAGTCCATGAGTACCTAGGGTTGTCAACATAGTCATATTCATCTTCCACGGCAACCAAATAGGAAATGGGAGAGCATGGGTGGTTTGAAGCTGAACAGAAGACGTACGCACCGGATTCGCTATATCCACCATTGGAGGACCCGTAATAAGCGTTAATTGGTGAACCATTAGAAAGTATCACTTCACTCGATGTGGCATCCACAGCGTTTTTCCAGTGCTCGGCTTGCGCCCCAGATTCATTAGAGAATCCTGTATAGTGCTGATCATTGACTGTTGAGTAGAGGTCCCATGGGATAGTCCAAGAATTAGATCCTCTCCGAGACACAACACGTGCATTAGCGTAAGTTCTCCCAGCTATTGCTTGTGCCTGAAGAGCGGCTTCTGGCCAAGTTGGGGGCACTTCTGCTAAACCGTAAAGATATTTATCCATAGGTAAGTCTTCTATGAGCACAAAAATCCCCCCTCCAGAAAGATCTCGCTCTCGTATCACTAGCTTTCCCCATTGGTAGCTATGCCCAGAAGTTCCTATATTCGTGAATTGGTTAATCACTTCTGTTTCAACCGGTTCCCCTTCCACGAGCTCTATAGAAATAGGCGAGGTTCCACAGTGCTGAATATTTTCAGGCTGGGCCTCTTCAATGCAGAGATCGGTTCCATCTCCCAGAGAAATAGTTATCGCAGATCCGGAGCGCCCTACTGTTAAATTTGTTGGGTCCTGCACCGTGGCAAAAATACTTCCATCTGAGTCAAGAAGATCAACTGAGCCGCTAGTAGTGAAAATAGCGCCTTCACCACTAAAAATATGGACAGTCAAGTCATCTGGAACGTCATTCGATGGCTCTAGTTGAGTATTTGGATAGTAAAAGGAAATTATCTCAGATGCTGATTGTCCGGCAAGTGCACGCCCGTAGGCACCATACTGACTCATTCCAACTCCATGGCCCCAACCGTTTCCTTCAATTCGTATCATCGGCTCATTGTCATTGCTGTCCGCAAGAGCTGTAACAGGGATCAAAGCAATTACAGAAGTCGCTAGGACAAACCTAGTTAACAGCTGAAAGTTCACGCTTTTCGCAAAGTTTGAAATCGTATTTGGTAGTGCAGAGATATCCATGGTGACAATAACTTCACCGCCCAGTTCAATGATTGCGGAAAAGAACCCCCTATTCAAGTCATTCGCGAAATGAGGTCGATTAAAACATCAGGAATGTCATTTTCCGAAACCAAATAAGAATCCAACACCCCAAGAGATATGCATCGTGGGGAAGACTAGAAAAAGTCTCAATCGCTCTTTAAAAGCAAGATCTGGAATAGAAAAGCATGCGCATATAACTGAGAGACCATAGATCGATGGAAAGAGAAGAAACAATGAGTTCTTAAAGACGGAAAGGAGTGCGCTAGCCAATATTCCAAGAACGGTTAAAGGTGGGATTATTTGGCGAAATTTGGCAGAACGCGGATCTTTGGCAATCACTTTTCGCTTCCATTTCCCGTACTGAAAATACTGTGATGAGAGTCCTTGGAAATTTGATCGTGGGAAATACTTAACTTCAAGTTTCGGATCAAACCACACAATCCTACCTGCACGACGAATTCGGTTGTTCAGCTCGTAATCCTGATTTCGAACAAGTGATTCGTCAAAACCACCGAGTTCGTGGAAGAGTTTCGCCTCGTACACGCCCAAATACACAGTGTCAGTGGGTCCTTCCTTTCCACCGAAATGAAACTTTGAATTTCCGACACCAAAACGTGAAGACATGGCATGGGCAACAGCTCTTTGAAAGAGGCTCTCTCCAACGGCTCTTTGGATCCCGCCAACATTTCCTGCACCTGTTCTAGTGATTGTCTGAATAGCATCTTTAACGTATCCTTGAGGGATTTCACAATGTGAATCTACTCTCACCAGATAGTCTCCTGTAGCAGCGGTAGCTGCTTTATTGAGCCCTATAGCAGTTAATCCAAGATCATTCTGGATTATCTCGATGCGGTTATCTATCGATTTGCACTTTTGCGCAATATCTTCAGTTGCGTCAGAGGATGGACCTATAGCAAGAAAAATTTGCTCTATACATGGGTAATCCTGACGTAGAACTGAAGCGACTGCCCTTTCAAGAGTTAAGGCCGCTTCTCTAACTGGCATAAAAACCGATACCGATGGCAGTGATTCCATCGTCAAAGTCGCCTAGAAAGGACAATCCACACTGTTTGGAACAGGATTTGCAGATCAAGGATCGGGGACCAGTTAACTAAATACTGCAGATCATGACCCAGTTTGTAACTAGGGTCGGTGTGATATCGACCTTTCACTTGTGCTAAACCAGTTATACCTGGTGGGATGTCGTGCCGTCTGCCATAGCCCGGGATGATTTGCTCGTACTCTTCAGTGAAGTCAGGACGCTCAGGCCTAGGACCGATGATAGACATCTCCCCCTTAGCGACGTTGATAAATTGCGGAAGTTCATCTAACCGGGTTTTGCGAATCCACTCCAGCCCAGTGACGACACGTGAGTCCTGTCTTTCTGCTTTCACCACGCCGGTACCTTGTTCAGCATTTTCGTGCATAGTTCTGAATTTCAGCATCATGAAAGGTACTCCGAACTTCCCGACCCTTTCCTGACGGTAGATAATGTTTCTACCGGCTAGCACCCGAATATATGTCGCTACCATAAGTGCGATAAGCGTAAATGGAACAGTTGCTATAAGAAGATATAGGGTCTCAAGCACACGCTTAAAGGTTGCTCGTGAAGGAGACAGGGAGTGAGCTCTTAAGGCGATAAAGGGCATTCCGGCTATTTGACGGCTTCTCTTTAGCCCAAGAAGAGTATCTGAAGGGATAATACGTTGGAAAACGCCAATTTTTTTTGACTCTAGTTCAGCTAGAGGAGCCGGGTAGATCTTTTCTAACCCCCCAGCGCTCATTAGGAGAACATCAGTTGCGCCTATTGTCTCAATGGACGCTGATAGGTTATCGAAATTTTCTGTCGTTCCGATGACCACTACATCTGGTTCACACGCTAAAAGATGCCCTTCACCTAATGCAATGTCTTCGCTATTCCCTGCAAGTAAGACACGGGGGTTTCCAAATCTTCTGGTCCGTAGGCTTCGGGATAGCCACCTGTTGAAGGCTACCCCTAATGAGCCAAAAACTCCGAAAGCTACTAGATTTCCTCGGGGCATGAGAAAATATCCTGTAATCAAAGCAAGAGTAGCGTCAACGAGAATCGCTAAAGCTGTTAAAGCAGAGACTTTCGGAAGCCAGAGTCGTGCTCCCAATCGAGGAGAGGGCTCATATAATTCTCCGAAATAGTAGATCAGAAGATGGATGAATGTCGCTATTAAGAAACCTAAGAAATACGTAGTGAATGACTTTGGCCAGGAAAATCCGAATCTAGCAACCAGTGTCCCGAAAAGAACAAACATGAGGGTAAGGAAATCGGCAAGATAGAGTCCGCGTACTCGTAAATTCCGGTGGCGAGGTCTTTCTTTAGTGGAGTTCATAAAAGTTCACCGTAATGGTAGCTCACTGACGTTAATAAATAAGACGAGGCTGAATGTGTGATCGTTCATCAGTCTAGTGAAAGTGGGGGGGTTAGTCTTCAACCTCAATAACTATGACAACATCACCCGATCCGACAGAATCACCTTCGGAGACGCTAATAGTGGTTATTTCGCCATTGACATCCGACGTAATATTGTTCTCCATTTTCATTGCTTCAAGAACAACCAGAATGTCTCCTGCTTCTACTCTATCTCCAACTGATTTTTGGATTTTTACGATAGTGCCTTGCATCGGGACAGTGATTTGACCATCACCACCTCCAGCGTTCGGGCCTACAGCTGAAGCGCTTCTCCTCACTTGACCCGGTGAGTTGGGGACTGATATAGAAACGTCAAATCTTTTCCCGTTAACTTCTATATCGGCAGTGCGTAGCATTGTAGGGGATTCACCGTCAACACTTGAGGCCTTGTCGCCGCGAACCCCTGTTAAGTCAAGAATTTCTTCAACCCATTTTGTTGAGTGCTCAACTGAACCGAAATCAGGGTGAGTCAAAATAGCAGAATCAGCTGGGATTGTCGTACACAAACCAGTTACTTCAAATTCCTTCAACGCCCGCACTGTTCTCAAGATTGCTGTTTCACGATCCTTTCCCCAACAAATAAGTTTCCCAATCAAATTGTCATAGAACTGGCTAATTTCATCGCCTTCCTCATATCCTCCATCCCACCGGGTGCCAAAACCTGAAGGGGTTTTAAAGGTCAAAAGCTTCCCAGGGCTTGGAAGGAATTGGCCTTCGGCTGGGTCCTCAGCGTTTATCCGGACTTCGATAGCGTGACCCGTTAGTTCTATGTCATTTTGGGTGAAAGGTAATGCCTCTCCGTAGGCGATTCGGATCTGTTGCTCAACTAAATCAATACCACTTACCATTTCTGTTACTGGATGTTCAACCTGAAGTCGGGTATTCATCTCCAAATAGTAGAAATTTTCGTTTTCATAGAGGAATTCGACGGTTCCAGCATTTACATAACCGCAACCCTCTGCTACATCGACGGCGGCCTTACCCATAGCATCAAGAATCTCCTTTGGTATTAATGGGGCCGGAGCTTCTTCTATTAATTTTTGATGTCTTCGCTGAGCAGAGCAATCGCGAGTTCCAATATGGACTGTATTGCCATGGCTGTCAGCGAGAACTTGGACCTCAATGTGGCGCGGTTGCGTGAGGTAACGTTCCATATAGATTTCGTCCCTGCCGAAGTATGCAAGTGCTTCCCTTTGAGCCGAATTTATAGCCGATTCAATTTCGTCTTCTGATCCAACCACTTTCATCCCGCGGCCCCCACCGCCGTAGGCGGCTTTAATTGCGATTGGGAACCCGTGCTCATTTGCGAAAGCCTCAACTTCTTTAGTTCCAGTAATAAAGTCTGTTGTACCAGGAACTCCGCTTACCCCTGCACTTTCGGCAGCTTTACGAGCACTGATTTTATCTCCCATAACCGCGATCGCTTCAACGGGAGGCCCAATGAAAGTTACCCCCTTAGCGGTAATGGATTCTGCGAATTCGGCGTTCTCTGAGAAAAATCCGTATCCTGGGTGAACAGCGTCAATGCCTGCCTTATCTATAACATCTAGAATCTTCTCAGTGTTAAGGTAGCTTTCAGCAGCTGTTTGCCCACCTAGGGCATAAGCTTCATCAGCAAGACGTGTATGGAGGGCATTTCGATCCAGCTCAGAATATACTGCGACAGATTGGATACCGAGTTCTCGACATGCTCGAATCACTCGGACCGCTATCTCTCCTCTATTTGCTATAAGAACCTTTGTGAACACGGAATTAACGTTACAGAATTTGGAGCCAAACTAAGTGTCAATCACAAAAGTCAGTGAAAAAAATTCTCCAGCCGTAAGGGCAGCTTTCTTAGAAAAAGAGCTTAAAACCAATGGTTTTAGCAATATTTCATGGGTTGATACAACAGGTTCCACAAATGCAGATCTTTTGGAAGAAGCTTTAAATGGGGCCCCAACGTTGTCTGTGGTTATAGCTGACCACCAAACAGATGGTCGTGGCCGACGAGATCGAAAATGGATCTCCGAAAAGGACTCTGCATTGTTGATGTCGGTGTTATTCAGAGTTACGGAATCGAGTCATCCGCTGGGAACTTATAGTATGAAACTTTCATTGTCTGCCTGTCACGCTCTCCACGAATACGGTTTTAGTAACGTTCGAATCAAATGGCCAAACGACCTTATTGGAAATAGCACAACCGGTAAGAAAAAATTGGCGGGAGTTCTAGCTCAAAGTGTCGTTAAAGCACATGAAACTCTCGTAGTGGTAGGGATAGGGATAAATGTTTTTCTAGGTAACTTGAACGAGTCGTTATCTGGGCAAGAAATAACTGCGCTATCTGAATTAGGGGATCCACCGGACAGAGTTGCTTTAACAGCGAAGATCCTAAAGAATCTTGCACTTCTGGAAAGAAATGAAGAGGAAATCTTGGATAACTATAAGTTGCTGTCAGACACAATAGGTCAGAACGTAAGAGTCAAGACAGAAAAAGAAGAAATAACAGGAGTAGCGCTAGATGTCACGTCCTCCGGATCTCTAATCATCGGCCGTGCTGATGGGAACCGTAATGAAATTTTCGTCGGGGATGTCATAAACCTTCGTCAATGAATAAAAGGGCGAGAAGGCAAACTCACATTTTGCTTGAAACGAGGTACCTTGTGTAGATGCCCCTAGCTCGCCGACCGCGCCCCAAACGAACTTGGATTCAGCGGTTCTTTCTTCTAGTCTGCCTAGCCGTTCTTTCAGTATCAGCTATCGCAGCTATTCTCTTAGCGTATACCTCAGACACAATAGGGCAGATCCCTCGAACAGCTTTTGGCAGCACTCTCAGCTCCGAGCCCACCGAAGGCGAGGCACTTAATTTCCTACTGATAGGATCTGATTCGATTGCGAATCTCCCTCAAGACCATCCGTTACGTTGGACATCCGGCCGTTCTTCAAGGCAGTTACTTACGGACACTCTCATCGTTCTTCGTCTTGACTCCAGAAGCGGTAACGGTGAAGTACAAGCGTCTGCATTATCAATACCACGCGATCTCTATGTTCCCATTTCTGGCTACAACGATAATTGGCAGAAAATAAATAGTTTGGTGTATTTCACGAATAAACCGACACTTGTACAGACAGTTCGCGATTACCTAGAGATCCCGATTCACCATGTCGTTGAAGTTGACTTCAATGGATTTATGAGGCTTTTTGAGACACTCGGCGGCCTTGATGTGTACCTTGAGTACCCGCTCAGGGATGTAAAAGCACAATTGGACATTCCCGTATCAGGCTGTGTTTCGCTGACACCTGAACAAGCCTTAGGCTTAGTTAGAACTAGGAAACTTCAGGCGTATGTTGAGAACTTTGACGGATGGTACGGGACTGCACCGAATGCTTGGGTGACCGTTGACGGGACAGGCGATTTCGGGAGGCAATCAAGGCAACAGGATTTTCTTATTCTGGCTTTGCAACAAGCATTTGATTCGGGCTTCCGAAACCCCATCAAAATCAGTCAGGTTGTTAACGAAGTTCTTGGCGGAAGTTTCGTAACGTTGGATGATCGACTAACTCCAGAAAAGGCAATCAACTTAGCGCAACAGTTTAAAGATTTTCGCCCTAATCAGCTCAACAAATATTCGTTGCCAGCAGTCTTTGACTGGGACGGGCCAATCTCCATCCTTAGACTTGTTGAGTCCGAGGCTCAAATACCATTGGATGTGTTCCGAGGTATCGAAAATCCACAATCCGAAATAGATGCGACGGAATCTTCTGAAAGTTCAGCAGGAGATTTTACAGATGGAACAAGAACGAATGCTGAAAGGCGCGCCGAAATTCTCGAAAGAGCCGGAGATATCAAGGGCTGTTGATGAAAATGCTCCCCAGGTGTCGCTATTAGTAGGTTTTTTTCGGTATTTTTTTAAAGAACCTGTCAACTTCCGCCGAATTTCTCTCTGATTCCACTACCGTGTGAGGTCATGGGAAAGGCTTCATCTGCAAAAAAGATTGCTCGAGCTGAACGAGCAGGGGCAACGAGCGGTCCGAGTGAAAGACGCGCCATTGGATATCCCTCAGCCGTAGCTTTGGTAATTATTCTTGGGCTAGCGCTCGTTGTGTTCGCTCGTGCTACACGTGATGCTGAAGCTTCGCCAACGCTGCAAGATCATTGGCATGCAGCCTACGGGGTTTGGGATTGTGTCTCAGAGTCATTTTTGTCTCCTTTTCAAAGCGAATATGACCCTGAGGGGATCCACTCTCATCAAGATGGCCTTATTCATATTCATCCCTTTACCTCTTCTGTCACCGGGAAACAGGCAAAGATGAGCGTGTTTCTGAATGCGATGGGGGCGACGTTGTCCTCTGATCGCCTTGAACTTCCTGGAGGGTCCTCTCTTGATGCAGGGGTTGAGTGTAACGGCGAGACAGCGGTCATGCAGGTAGCACGGTGGGCCGATGCTTTTGTAGGAGGAGAGCCTACAGAAGTGATACTTGAAGATCTTGATGACGTCCGCTTTCTGAATGACAGGGAGGCCTTTACTATTGCCCGAGCCCCGCTAGGTGCTGAAATTCCATTACCAAATTCAATTGGAAACCTAGAAGGAGTTCTGGGAGGTAGGAGCGGACCAGGTATTGAACCGCCAAATACAACAAATGTTCCCGGGCCACAAGACTTCGGGGTTGAACTTGAGTAGAGGCCAACAGGAGGATTCAGAGATTCCTGTTCTCGTAATTGTTAGCGGTTACTTTAGTCCGCTTCATTGTGGTCACCTTGATTACCTTGAAGCAGCTGCTGAGTTCGGAGACCGTTTAGTGGTTATAGTCAATAACAATCAGCAGCAGGTATTGAAAAAAGGGAAGATTATTCTAGATGAACAGGATCGCCTGCGGGTTGTGCGGGCTCTATCTGTTGTTGATGAAGCAATGATCTCAATTGATGATGATCAATCAGTCAAAGAATCAATAACCCATATAGCTAAAATGAATATGGGGCATACTCTCGTTTTCGGTAATGGAGGAGACCGAAATCATGAAAATGACATTCCAGAAAAGGAAGTGTGTAAAACATACGGAATAAAGATGTTTTTTGACTTCGGAGGGACAGAGAAGAGAGATTCAAGTACTCGTATAAATAGAGAGTTAGGTATTGAAGAAGGAAACTAGGGATTTAATTATCGGAAAAGGTCATCCTTTGGATCTCGAATAATTTCTTCCCTTACTGAACCCGGACCAAACCAGGACTCGTCTGCTCCTCTAATGATGGCTATGGGGATCCCAGATGATTTTCCCATTACCAGTTCAGCGGCGCTAGCTAATTCATCAACGAGTGCGACTTCAGTAACTTGCATTTCTCGCCCAAACGCATCAGGGGATCCTCGAAGGTCAAGAATTGGAAGAACTCCTGCTGATCCAATAGCCACATCCGTTAAACCTCTCCGCCAGGGGCGACCAAAGGTATCTGAAATAATTACACCTACTTCAAACCCAAAGCGTCCCTTTAGCCCATCACGTAGTCGACTCGCCGAACGGTCACTATCTTCTGGAAGAAGAGCAGCTTGGCCACGCTGAACATTTGACAAGTCAATTCCAGCATTTGCACACACGAATCCGTGTTTCGTTTCACTGATAATAAGGTCGCCTCGTCGACGAAGAATCCGAACAGATTCCTCTTCTACCAGTGGTTTATGGCTTAGAGGGTCGTTTGGGTCTACTTCTACGATTTGATTTTCAGCTTTAGAAACGATCTTTTGGGTCACTACCAGAATGTCTTGAGAAAGTACTGCTCCGCTCTGACCGATTATTTGTACTAAATCGTCGCCAGGGGATATCTCGGGTATCCCTTCAAGAGGTATTATCTCTAAACTCTTCATATTAACGTTCCTCATTTAGGATTGTTCTACACAAAGAAGCAGCCTGCTCTGGATTGTTCATAATCGTATTGGTCACGATGCAGTTAACACCTTCTTGCTCAACTCTTTCCTTTTGGGCTAGGTCTACTTCATCTATGACAAGTGTTCCAGTAATCTCATGGTATAGGCGGGCAACCCCAACTACGGAGGGTTCATGGCCAAGTTCTTTGAGTAATCTGTCAGCGGGCCCCTTAATCGCCTTACCTCCAACGATTCCAGAAATGGCGATTACATGATCTCTCCGGCTAGTTAGAGCCTCGCGAATTCCAGGTATCGCCAATATCGGCCCTATGCTTACAATCGGATTGGATGGCGCAATAATGATCAAGGATGATCTACTGATTCTTTCTATAACTCCTTCGCAAGGTTTAGCATCCTTAACGCCTTCAAATCTAACTCCTTTAACCGCCACCTCGTGAGCTAAGCGAACGAAGTAATCTTGGAAGGTAATTTCATCTCCTGTTTCTATGGTAATGCGTGTCTTTATTCGGTCATTGCTAGCTGGGAGAATAGAAATCGGTATATTCCATGCAGCGGAGATTTCTTCAGTGATTTCATGTAATTGAGCGCCTTCCGAAAATCGTTGTGTCCTGTATAAATGGGT
>MDTE01170119.1_pt1 | contig 11761 bp, 7 predicted proteins | sample 811231 | NCBI WGS metagenome assembly MDTE01 (sample SAMN05326651, study PRJNA326480) | marine metagenome | isolation source: seawater | place: Indian Ocean: Red Sea | collected 2010
GATGGGAGTTCCATGTCCGACATCAGAATTATCAGATTGAGCCATAGAGCTGGCAGAGATCCAAGAATGTCAACACATCTTGGACTTACCGCAAGGGTATTTGGAGCCTCTGAATATATTTTGTGCGGCGATAATGATCAAGCAATTCTAGACACATTAAATGACGTTAAAGAGAGATTCGGAGGTAAAATGATTGCAAGGCACGAACAATCCCCTCTAGGGTTTCTTCGTAATTTCATTGCAAAAGGTGGCACTGCAGTCCATCTCACTATGTACGGGGTGCCCTATCAAGATGCGATTTTGGAACTTCCAAAGGATATGCCAATTGCAATAGTGGTTGGTGGAGCTAAGGTGTCTAGGGAATATTATGAGATGTGCCAATATAATGTTGCTGTGGGTAACCAACCACACAGTGAAATCGCTGCTTTAGCAGCATTTCTAGAGAGATTAAATGACGGCGTCTCATCTCCAGAAGAATTCACTGATGGTAAATTAAGAATCAACCCTTCAGAACGAGGGAAAGATATGATCGAAGAAGAATGAAATTCCAAATTTTTGACCTATCGATTCGCAAATTAAATGATAAATCGCGTCTCAATGATTATGAACGGATTGCAAGCACGATTCTAAGGTGCGAAGGTGACATCGACACGCGGCTTTAGTCCCGGCGAAGGCCAACCCGGTGTTTTGAGCCCATTTTGCGGGATTGACGCCGCTGATACCCTACTTCCCTCGTCTTCCCCTGATGATTTGGTTGCCAGTGGCCGAGGAGTACTACTTCTTGCAGACGGTTCCCGATTTGAAGGGGAATTATTTGGCTCAGCCACTATCGGTGAAGGGGAGCTTGTCTTTACCACGGGGATGACGGGATTTCAGGAATCTCTTACAGACCCATCTTTTGCAGGCCAAGTTCTAACATTCACTTGGCCACTTTTGGGTAATTATGGAATTTCAGCAGGTGCTTCAGAATCTGCAGGTGTCTGGCCTCGTGGAGTGGTTTGTAGGGAGTGGATAGAATTTCCAGATCATAGGGAATGTATAGGTTCGGTACATGATTTCTTACTGGCACATGGAGTTCCTGGGATTTCATCAGTTGACACTCGTGCCCTAACAAAAAGGGTCAGGGAACACGGTGTGATTCTTTGTCAATTCGGCCCAATTGAGATGGAAGAAGAGATGGTTAAAAGGCTAGAAGTAATGACATCTCCAGATTTAGATGATTTAGTAGATGAAGTGAGTAGGAACGATGCAGTCCTAATCAATGAGGGGGTAATTGATGAGAATGGGATTCCGAAACCTAGAATTGCAGCATTGGATTGTGGAATTAAATACAATATTTTGAGGCAATTAAGCAATCGATTTGAAGTTTTGTGGTGCCCTCCGGACATCAGTTTTGATTCATTAATTGTAGATTGGCAGATTGACGCCCTGTTCTGTTCAAATGGTCCAGGGGACCCTGCTCATTCTGGAAAAGCAATGATGGCTAGAGAAACAATAGCTGCTGGGTTGGAAGAGAAGATGCCTGTCATGGGGATTTGTCTTGGGCACCAATTGTTAGGTTTAGCGACAGGTCTTGAAACTTACAAGTTGCGTTATGGGCATAGGGGAGCAAATCAGCCAGTTGTCGATTTGGTAACTGGTAAGGTGAGCATCACCAGTCAAAATCATGGTTTTGCAGTTAATCCAAGAGGTGAGGAGCCTCTAGCGCCTCATCCAATTTGGAATAGTGGGGGCTCACCTTCTGCTCTTTCAGAGGCAGAAACCAAGGTCCGCTTTGTTAATGCCAATGATAGAACTGTTGAGGGTTTGGATGTTGTGGGTCGTCCAGCATTCAGTGTCCAATATCACCCTGAGGCGTGCCCAGGTCCGCATGACGCAGCACCTTTGTTTGACAACTTTTCACAAATTGTTTCCAAGGTGATGGATGGTGGGCTACCGCTCTCCAAAAGAGGTGTTTCTTGATGCCTAGGAGAAATGATATTCAAAGAATTATGATTCTAGGCTCAGGCCCAATTAAAATTGGTCAGGCTGCCGAATTTGATTTCTCAGGATCACAGGCATGTAGGGCGCTCAGAGCCGATGGATACGAAGTAATTCTAGTCAATAGTAATCCGGCGACAATCCAAAATGACCCCGAGATGGCCGACCAAATTTACATTGAACCTCTATTGCCAGATGTAGTTCGTAGAATCCTTGAGATAGAGAAGCCAGATGCACTATTGGCTGGCATGGGTGGCCAGACTGCCCTAAATCTTGCTTCGAATTTATCCCACGATGGTTCTCTTGCAAAATTAGGAGTTGAATTAATCGGATGTGATTTAGTTTCTATTGACGAAGCAGAAGATCGAGACTTATTCAATCAAGTTTGTCAAGAAGTAAACCTCCCAATTTGTGAAGCCCATGCTTGTAATTCTATTAATGAAGTATTAGATGCCGCCGAAAAAATTGGAAAGTACCCACTTTTAGTCCGGCCTGCTTTTACTCTTGGAGGGCTTGGTGGGGGGACTGCATGGAATAAGGGCCAATTAGTGGAAATAGCAAGTCAAGGTATCCTCCATTCACAAATAGGGCAAGTTCTAATCGAGGAGAGTATTCTAGGATGGCAAGAACATGAATATGAAGTTATGAGAGATGCTTCTGACAACTGCATAATAGTCTGTACAATGGAAAATATTGATCCAATGGGTGTTCATACCGGCGAATCTGTGGTGGTTGCGCCGCAGCAAACGCTTTCTGACCGGGACCATCAGATGTTACGAGATGCCGCATTACGACTAATTCGCAGACTCGATATCAAAGGTGGATGTAATGTGCAGTTTGCATTTAATCAGGATACGGGGGATTTTCGGGTAATTGAAGTAAATCCTAGGGTTTCTCGTTCATCAGCATTAGCTAGCAAGGCGACAGGTTACCCTATTGCTAGGATGGCTGCTTTGATTGCAGTGGGATATACTCTAGATGAATTACCCAATCCAATCACTGGAGAGGGGACCACTGCAGCATTTGAGCCAACACTAGACTATTGTGTAGTTAAGATACCACGTTGGCCATTTGACAAATTCAGAACTGCAGACAGAACTTTAGGGACCTCTATGAAATCAACGGGGGAAGTGATGGCAATTGGAAGATCTTTTCAAGAAGCCTTCCTAAAAGCTTGGGCATCTCTTGAATATGGACAACCACACCCCAGGCCTCTTACAATGGCAGATATATCTGAAGGGGAAGGAATGGGGGATAGAGCAACAGAACCATTGCCCGATGAATTATTAGAAGATTGGTTGAGAATTGCCACAGATCGTCGAATGGGGGCACTCTATGAAGCATTTAGAAGAGGTTGGTCTGTTGATAAGGTTGAAGAAATTACATCAATCACCCGTTGGTTCCTTCACCAATTTGAGAGAATGGCTAAGATTGATTTTTCTGTAGTTGAGGCTGGAAATAAAGGAGACGCAGAGTCAATAAGTTCGGAATTGATGAGGTTTTGGAAATCTAACGGAATGACTGATGCACATATTTCTGATGCAATGGCAGGTTACCCAAGTACTGGATGGCGGATTAAGAAAAACGGATTTTCAGAATTCGATATAATGGCTAGAAGGCATAAGCTTGGCGTGCATCCTGTCTATAGAATGGTCGATAGCTGTGCTGCAGAGTTTTCAGCAGTTACTCCATATTACTACTCGACATACGAGCCAAATTGCGAAAATGGTATTGATAGAGTACCTCATGAAAGGAAATTTTCTGCTGAAGGAGAAGAATCTAGAAGGTTGGTCGTTATAGGTTCTGGGCCCATTAGAATAGGACAAGGCATTGAGTTTGATTATGGTGCTGTGCACGCAGTTCAAGCAATTAGAGAAGTCGGGCATGAAGCAATTTTAATCAATAATAATCCTGAAACAGTATCTACTGACTTTGACACATCAGACAGACTCTATTTCGATCCCCTGACACTTGAATGCGTGTCAGAAATTCTTCTAAGAGAAGGTGCTGATGGTATCCTTCTCCAATTTGGTGGTCAAACTGCAATTAATCTGGCGTTGCCTCTGGATAATTTGAATACACACCTGTCTGACATGGGTCTGAATCTGAGACTTGAAGGTACATCTCCTGATGCAGTTGATGAAGCTAGTGATAGGGAGAGATTCGAGGCGTTTGCTAAAAGAGCCAAACTGAAAATGCCCCATGGATTAACTGGCAGCACTCCTGAAGAGGTTAGAAGTGCAGTAAAAGAGATAGGATTCCCGGTTCTTATTAGGCCATCTTACGTTCTTGGTGGAAGGGGTATGGAAATACTGACTAACGATTCTCAATTGGAGGCCTATATGTCTGAAGCATATATCGCTCCGGATAAGCCATTATTAGCAGATGAATATCTTGGCCATGCTATTGAACTAGATGTGGATGCAGTTTCAGATGGACAACAAGTTCTAATTGGGGCAATAATGGAACATTTGGAGGAAGCGGGAATTCATTCCGGTGATTCTACTTGCTTTATTCCTCCCCAGAATGTTTCAGATGATATACTTCAAAAGGTCGAGGATTGGACAGAAAGAATAGGAATTGGATTGAATATAATTGGTTGTTTCAATATTCAATTTGCCATATGTGATAATGAATTATATGTTTTGGAGGTCAATCCAAGAGGCTCTCGCACCTTCCCATTTGTGGCCAAATCAACTGGCATACCACTTGCTAGAATCGCTGCTAGGGTGACCATAGGAGCAAAATTAGAAGATCTTGAAATTCCCAAAAGAACTACCGATTTGGTGTGTGTTAAAGCACCAGTATTTCCTTTCATTAAACTAAGAGGTCTAGACCCTGCCCCTGGCCCTGAAATGAAATCTACTGGGGAAGTAATGGGTAGTGATAAAAATCCAGCCAGAGCATATCTCAAAGCGAGACTTGCTACTGAATTACCAGTTCCAACCTCTGGTGGAGTTTATCTCACCGTAAAGGATGAAGACAAGGAATCAATAGTTCCTGTAGCAAGAAACCTATCTGAAATGGGTTTTACCATTTATGCTACAACAGGAACTGCAAATGCCCTGAAGAATAGTGGGGTTCCAGTTGAAAGAGTGTATCGAATTGCAGAACATCATTCACCTGACGCACTGGATTTAATGAGGCAAGGAAAAATAAATCTGGTAATAAATACACCTAGTAAGAGTGGGGGCGCAGTTCTAGATGGGAATATGATGCGTCGTTTGGCAGTAGAATTGAACATTCCTTTCGTAACTACGATGTCTGGTGCAAGAATGGAAGTTCAAGCGATAGATGCCGCGAAGGATGGGATGCCCGAGCCAAGACTATTGCAAGTCGATTATCTATGATATTAATATCAGCAAGAATCGAATGCTTCTATGATATAGCGGGTCGATGGGCTTGTCCAAGCTAATTCACTAAGTCCTTCCTCGCCTTCATCAGCGTAAATCCTAACGACATCTTGAACCCGTACGTTACCATCACTAGAGCGAGCCAAGATTGTCTTAGGTTTGAGGGCTTTACCAGTCCCGTGAGGGTCATATATTGTGTCTAATGCTTCAGCAAGGAACCAATCCACCTTGTCCTTTGGATCGCCTTCAAATTTCTTAGTAACCTTAGGTCCCCCTCCAAAGAGCCCTGCTGCTCCTCCAGGCTTTGACTTCGTTTGCGGTTTTGACTTACCAGTTCTAGTCGCAGTTACTTTTGCTGGCTGAGCATCAGCGGTTGCTACAGATTTTGATTTGTACTCTTTTTCCAGTTCTTCTCGAACCTTCTTTCGAACCTGCGGCTCGATTTTCTTTTCCAAAGCCTTTGTGTCAACATTTGCTAACTTCTCTTCCAGTTCTTTGTTTGCAATCTCTAACTCATCAATTGCTGTTACATAGTGTGCAGCGATTTGAACTAGAGAAGCTTCCATGGCCGCCTGAGCTTGAAGTTGTACTACTTCTGCGGAATGGTCTCTCCATTTTTTCCATTGTAGATTGCTGTGGGAGAGAATATCAGAACCACATTTTGGGCAAAACGATCTCTTAGGTGGCTTCAGCACCGGAATTGCCCTCAAATCATCATTAGTTAGATTCGTCTCATCAATTCCGCCATGTGAAATATCATGAATATGGTGGCTCGCATCCATGCCTAGATTCATTGCTTGCTGGAAAACCGGTTCAGTAGTTTTCACCCTGCCCGACATTACCATCCCCCAAGCATCGCTTTCATGGGAAACGAGTGCTACAGCAGCTGCAGCTGCTGGGTTGGTGTGAAATGCTGTACTTGTGGAGTCTGAAGGGGTTTTTGGGCCGGGAACTGTAGTAGTCTCTTCAGATGAAGACTGATCAGCAGAAGCCGCAATTCCTAATTCGATTGGATTCTGCCCCTCTTCTACCTTTGCAATCAGGTCAAACTTCTCAGCCATCGATAAATCATCTCTGGATTTTATTGCTTCTTTTAACGCCTTTACATCGTGGCCAGTAGAGGTAATCAACCCATCTTCTTCGAAGTCATTTCCACATTGTAAACAGAACTTTGCAGTGGCTTCGTTGGGGCCTTCGCACTTGGGGCAGTAGACCGGCATCAGACCTTTCACACACCCATACCATTTCAATCATAATGTTGATTCGTGCCATCTTGTGCCATTTACAGGCCTAGTTTAGACTTCCGAGAAGAGCAATTACATCCTCTTGACCCAACTCAACTAATAAGGGTGCTAATTTAGGTCCTTTATCCCTATTCAGGAGACTTTGATATAGTGTATTAAAGGCTTCACGTGGTGATAATTCAGATTCAGAGATTGCTTTTTTGATTGCTTCTTGTATATTTCCTTCATTCCATTTAATTGTGTTTCCAAATGATGAGAAATTATTGAGTAAAGCAATTTGAGCATCGTTAAAATTAGCAGAATCTATTGATTTAGCCAATTCAATCCTAGCATTATCCGGAAACCAATCCGAATCAATCCAGTTCCTCATTCTCTCAACACGATCCAAAAGACGTTTGTCAGGATTATCTAAATTAATTTCATGACTTCTAGATAGGGAATTCAAAAGATCTTTTTGATTTGATTTAATTTGACAAAGAGTTGATAGATGACTAAAAGAAATACCCAAACCCTCACTATGTTTTGTACCCTTTCTCAAACCCTGAGCCAACTCAAATTTTCTTGCTTCATCCATTAATTGCTGTTCTTTGCGACTACTTTCGTCAATCTTTTTATGTTCAATTCCTACCAATTCTTTATGATATTTCTGTTCGAGCCTCTCATATTCATCAGCAAGTGAAATCAAACCCTCCCCTGGGTCAAAATCGATGTGTTTGCTAGGTTTTACTCTAGCAATCAAAAAGCGCATAATTTCTGGGGGCACGATATCAAGAAATTCTCTCCCACTAACAGTGTTTCCTTTGCTACTAGCCATTGCTCCTTTTCCTTTGAGATAAATCCACTCATACATCATACCCATTGGGGGTGGTGATCCAAACAATGGGGCTAATTTCTTCCCAGTGTCCCATGAACCGCCAGCTGCAGAGTGGTCCTTACCATATCCTTCGAAGGTCACCCCTAGCCAGTTCCATCTGGCGGGCCAATCTAGCCTCCATGGTAGTTTCCCACCACCTCTCTCGATGTTTGTCCGACCAGTTCTTCCATCTTCAGAAGCCCATTCTACAAACGGCCATTCGCAAGCAGTTACCTTAATTCCATGCATATTTCCTTGTTCATCTATGGGGTTGTAGGGAAACCAGTCATCATCAAGAGGTCTTTGAGAAACTTGTTGAATAATTTGAGATATTTCGTCTTTATTTTCGATTGCAGTTTTTGTAGATTCAATGTATTTTCCTTCTTGATATGATTCATAAGCGTCAACAACCCTATATTCAACACCAATATCATCCAAAGCAGAAAAGAACGGATTTAGGAAGAAATCCGAATAGCTCCCATTGCCATCAGGTGACGGAATTGTTGCTAAAGAATGTCCAACGTATTCTGAATATACATCTTCATCTAAAAATGGGTAAATTTTTCTCAAAGGATCAGCTGAGTCGGCAATATAGACCAATTCGGCCTTCAAATCAATTCTCTCACATGCTCGAACTACCATATCTGCAGTCAATACCTCCCTCATATTACCAACGTGTATGGGTCCTGAAGGCGTGATTCCCGTTGCCATTACATGAGAATCGCCTTTTTCAGCAAGTCGCTCGGCAATCACATCTGCCCAGTGCATTATTCACACCCGATTAGACCGATATTGCTCTGATTAAACCACGAAGGGGCACTCCTGAAATTTCGTTTTTCTCGGTCTTATTTACTAGTACCATACAAAGCACGACTTCAGCTCCCTCCCCTGTTAGTGCGCTAATAGCCCCTCTCATCGTTTCACCACTGTTTAACAAATCATCTACTATGACCACTTTGCGCCCTCCTACATTACCATACTTCTCGGAAAGCGCTCCTCCTTTGTTACCAACTGCACTACGGAAAATTGAGATTTCAGCCCCAACCTGTGCAGCAACAGATTGCGCGAATAGTATTCCATTTAGGCTAATTCCTACTATTGTATCTATTCCATCAGGAAAGTGTTCATCGACAATGTCTGCCATTATCATTCCAATTCCATCAACTCTCTGCGGCCTTACTCCAATTGTACGCCACCCAATCCGAACATCATCCGGCTTCCCTTCAGGTGCTGAGGTCCCCTGTAACCAAGTGATGGTAGACTTGGAAATTGACATCTCATCAGCAATCTGTTGGTCGTTCAAACCTTGCTCTCTAAGGGCAAGAACCTTCGCTCTTAATTCATCTACACTCAGTGCCATTCGATTCTAAGGGTAAGAAAGACCGATATGAACCCACCGCCATAGGCGGTGTGTAAACATTCAAAACTCAACAAATAAAAAAATTGGCAGATGTTTAGAAGCGTCCGGTGCTGCCGAAACCCCCATCTCCACGTTCCGTATCAGTAAGTTCGGATTCACTGACTTCAATAAATGAAACATTTGGTATGGGTGAAATGACCAATTGTGCAACTCTTTCTCCCTTTGGGATAGTGAACGAATCACCATCCCCAATCCAGGTCATTAGAACCATCAATTCCCCCCTATAATCAGCATCAATAGTTCCAGGTGCATTAGGTAAAATCAAGCCTTTAGCCCCAAGGGATGATCTAGCTCTGATTTGCCCTTCATAACCTGCTGGAATTGCAACTTTCAATCCGGTTTTTACTTTTGAAGAAATGCTTTTCAAAATCACCGTCTCTTCTATTGTCCTTAAATCCCATCCAGCAGCAAGAGTGGAGCCATGAGTGGGTGCTTGAGCGTCATCGTGAATTCGAGTAAATTTGACCTCTACCTGTTCTCTCATCAATATTCGCCGGGGGGTGGCCAGACTGTTGAATTATCGGTGCCCTTAACAGGGGTGCTCAGGTCGGCAAATCGATGGCAGGGTTTGATTACGAGTCTCTTCTCGACCGAGCACGCGATAACATTCCTCAGGATTTGTCATCCTCTGCGAGATGGAAGTTGCCTGAGCCAGATGTACTAATTGAAGGAAGTCAGACCATTATCAGAAATTTTTCAGATATTGTTGACATGATGGATAGGGATGGAAATCATGTTTATCATTTTATGCAGAACGAACTTGGGACATCTGGTTCAAGAGAAGAACGAAGAGTTCTTCTAAAGGGCCGAATTCCACCTAAGAGGATTAAAGAGAAATTGGGGAACTATGTGCATACATTTGTTTTGTGCGGTCAATGCAATGCGCCTGATACCAGATTCATCAAAGAGGATCGCACTACCCTACTAAAATGTCAAGCATGCGGTGCAACTAGACCTGTAAAACTATGATTTCCAAGATTTTAGTTTCATCTCTGCTTCAGCAACAGATACTCTGACAGCCATTGCAGTGTCTGGAGTGACAGAAATTGAAGTTATTCCACATTCTATTAGGAAGGCAGGATATTCTTCCGGATAGTCTGAAGGTGCTTGACCACAGATTCCAATTTCAAGTCCAGCGGAATTAAATTTTTCAACTGCTTCCCGAATTAAATTTTTAACAGCGGGAGAGCGAGCATCCACTGGATGTTGATAACCTTCCAAATCATCACGAGATACAGCGTACACAGTTTGGACCAAATCATTTGATCCGATAGATCCTCCATTTAGTTCCATTTTTTCTATGAAATTTTCAGCATCAATTACATTTGAAGGTAATTCTACCATAACAAAAAGCGGAACTCCTGAAGCAGGCCCAACATCATGATTATTTAGCAAATCTTTGACAGCTTCCCCCTCTTCAGGAGAGCGGCAAAATGGTACCATCAATTGTAGATTATCTAATCCAAAATCGTGACGCACTGAAGACATGGCTTGAAGTTCCATTTCAAATGCAGGTTTGAATTTGTCATCTAAATATCTTGACGCACCTCTCCACGCAATCATTGGATTTTCTTCCAATGGCTCAAAAATCCTCCCACCTATGAGTTCCCTATATTCATTGGATTTGAAGTCCGAAAGTCGAACTAGGACCTTTCTTGGGTGGAATGCAGCACATATTAGGCCAACACCTTCACGTAATTTATCAATGAATAAATCACACTTATCATCGTATAACCAAGCCCTTCTTTCTACTGATTCAACTGCTGAAATAATTACTGATTCATCCACCCTTTCTAGAGATTCAGAATAAGCAGAAATGCTTTCTTCAATTTCACCAGTTTCTAGAAATGTCTTGAGTTCATTGTGATGGATGAAGGCAAGGGGGTGAATCCCCACCTCTGCGGATAGAACAAACTCAATTCGCGCTAAACCAACTCCATCAACGGGTAACTGGGAATCAACAAGCGATTTTGTGGGAAATCCCACGTTCAATTTGATTTTGGTATCCAACTCAGTATTTGCATCAATTTCAATTTCTTCAATTTCAAAGGGGTGAATTCCTTCATAGATAAATCCAGTATCACCTTCAGCACAACTTCCAGTCACAGGGGCCAGATTTTCCAATTCCATTGCATCAGCACAACCCACAATAGCAGGAATTCCAAATTCTCTAGCAATAATAGCCGCATGCGAGGTTCTACCCCCTTTACGTGTGACTATTAATGACGCTTGTTTCATCAGTGGTTCCCAATCCGGAGTAGTCATTTCTGTAACTAAGACATCTCCCTCTTCAAACACCCTCTCTTCATATGGGATTTCTTCTATTCTAATTCCTTGAGATATTTTTTTTCTAATTATTCGCTTTCCCTCCAATACCTCATCGTAGGCCCTATACGTTCTAATATTGCCAGAAGCAATTCTCTTACCTACTGCTTGTCCAGTAGCCAATACACTTCGCTTCTTCAATCTCTTAGTCAAGGAGCTGTCCATTCTATATCTAATCAAAATTGCATTATTGGATCGAGCATGAACCGTTTCTGGCCGCGCTTGAACGATAAAAAGTTCTCCAGAAATTCCATCCTTAGCCCACTCAATATCCATCGGCTGCCCGTAATGTTCTTCGATGGCTAGTGCCATTTCAGAAAGTTGGCGGCATTCTTTATGGTTAAGGGCCCATGCCCTTCTTTCGTCGAGTGGGACTGATGCAGTTTTGACTTCATTTACAGTACCTTCAGCATAAACCATTCTAGTATCTTTGGTTCCTAGTACTCTATGTACAATGGCAAAGTTACCTCTTCTCAAGCCTTCTTTCCAAATTGAATAAGTGTCCGGTGTGACACTTCCTTGTACAACCAATTCCCCTAATCCATAAGCGGCTGCTATGTGAATAATCTCTCTATGTCCGGAGTCA
>MDTE01101167.1_pt1 | contig 11760 bp, 10 predicted proteins | sample 811231 | NCBI WGS metagenome assembly MDTE01 (sample SAMN05326651, study PRJNA326480) | marine metagenome | isolation source: seawater | place: Indian Ocean: Red Sea | collected 2010
GGCTCCTCGCTCGTCTGGTATGAGTTCACCAACGGTCCATCCCAATCGTTCTAAACATTCTCCAAATGTAGGGAGACCAAAATTGAGTGCTTCAATCTGTTCGGTAGTCAAGTTAGCTTGGGCTTCTCCAAATGCCTGAAATGATTCAAGAATATTGCTTTCGGTGGCGCATTTCTGAAGAGCTTGTAGGTAATCGGGTGTGAAGGATGATGGGTCAGCTGTTTCACCATCAGGACCCGGCTGTCCCGGTGCGCCGATAAATTCAAACCCCTCATCGTCCAGACAATTTTGAAAAACCGAAAGGGCGTTAAGAAGACCGTCTAGGGGATCTTCCTCTGCCGTGGCGACATCTATTTCTTCTTCCGCTTCTTCATCGGATTCGGTGTTGAGTTCTTCAACGTCAACAGTTTCAGCGGAAAGAGTTTCGGGCTCGTCTTCTGCCTCGTTGCTATCTCTTTGTGCTTCAGCGGCTTGGATAGCTTCAGTTTCAACGACAACTTGCCCGCCTTGGCCTCCAGCAACGACGTTACCAGATGCTTCTCCACCGGTTCCTCCACCACCACATGATAGCGAAGCTAACAGCGTGACTATGGCAATAAGTGAAAGCTTAAATTGGCTCATCAAACTCCTAAGTTAGTAGCTCATTAAATAGTAGTGTCCACAAGAGTTATAGAGGGACTGTTTCAAAAATAACATCCTCGATAAGAGCTAAACATGTTTTCGTGTAATTCTTAAGTAATTCTTAAGAGAGTCTGCTTACATCCGGATCGGTTTGGGTAGCTAAGGTTCGCAGAGTGAGGATTGAGTCCCCTGAAAGGACACCTCCACGCCCAAATAAGCGGCCAAACTGCCAATTAGATAGTCCTAGTTCCGGTCTGTTAAGTGCATATTGCCCATCAACCCATCGGGTGAAGCCATTTCCAACAAAAGGCGCATTCACCTCATCAAAGAAACGCTGATATTCATCACTGTCCTCTGTCACTAGGCTGACCACAAATTGTGGTGAATATTCGTTAAATAACGCCACTGCCTCGACTATGTCTTCAACTATGACCAATGTAACTTCCGGAGAGTCTTCCCATTCCCACTCTGTTCCTATTTCATCCAAAGAGATGATTTCAGTTTGATTCTCCATTGCAGTGCCCTCTGCCCGACCTATGAGTTTTTCATTAAACCAGTCCTCAGGAAGAAACTCTGCGGCACTTTGAGTTACATGGAGTTTGGGATTCGAATTCCGAAGATCTCCGGCTTTCCTCACTGCTTCAAGAAATTTAGGAACCAACTTCGTTGCGGACTCCTTAGCTATACAACAAGTGTTCAAAGTATTGCAAACTTTCCGATCAAGCGAGTTGTAAACAGCGCTGGAAAATTTATTCGGATCGGCGGTTCCACTAGCTATGATCCATGCTCCGCCCGTGCCATGAAGACTCACTGGAATACCAGCCTGCCTTGCGACTGCCCCCAATTGAGCTACTGCTGGTCCAGATCCTCGGGCCACAGCTAAAGCTAATCGCTCATCGGAGAACATTGCATAGCCCGCAGATCGAGCAGCACTGTTGACGAGGCTGACCGCTCCGTCTGGTAGGCCTGACTCTCGAATCGCAGGTTCAAGAGCGTGCTGGACAATTGAGTTTGCTGTCTGCAACGCATCAGATCCGATCCGAAAGACAACAGTATTACCAGATCGAAGCACCCCAGTGGCGTCAGCGAAAACATTTGGCCGACCCTCAAAAACAAAACCGACAACCCCAAGGCCTGCCGTTACCAGGTCAACGTTCCAGCCGGAGTGTTCAATGCGTTCTACGCTTGCACCTCTTCTCGGTGGAGTTTGTTGCCAAAGGCGTAGCCCATCAATCATGTCAGAGCGCATCTTCTGCGATAGAACTAAGCGAGTCGTTGATCGTCCCTTCGATTTCGCTATTTCAACGTCAGCATCGTTAGCTTTAGCTATCTTTCCAAAGGAATCATCACTAGCGAGGCGGTCAGCGAAGACAGAGTAGAAGTTGGAGATGGCGTCGTCACTGACTGCACCCATTTTCAGGAATGCTGAATGGGCATAACTAACTGCTTTGGACGATAACCCCCAAACATCTGAAGGTATGTGAAGAAGATCTCCGGAAGTTTGCACCACAATTAAGCGGTCACCCTTTTTGAAAGAATCAGCTACTTCTGCCGGAACGGTCACAAATTTATTGCCTCCGTATGGAATTTCTGTCCCAGCTTTAAGAGTATGCAGTTCTTTGCCCATCTCGGCATGCTATCTAGGGAGAAGTCTCGTCACAAATACGCGGGTTCAAAGCGATATCTCATTGATGGAAGAAAGCATGGTTACTTTCAGAAAATTTCAGCTATGTTCACATATGTGAAGACCGATTGGAACCCTGTACTCCAGCAAGAATTTAGAAAAGAATATTGGGCGGACCTACAGGACTATGTTTTCAAAGAGCGGGGCAACCATCATGTATACCCGCCCCATGAACATGTTTTCAAAGCATTCCATTTAACGCCGTACGAGGAGGTAAAGGCACTTATTCTTGGGCAGGACCCATATCATGGCCACGGACAGGCTAACGGCCTCTGTTTCTCAGTTGATCCCTCAATGCCGATCCCTCCATCGCTTAGGAATATTTTCAAGGAACTAGAAGAAGATCTGGGGACCGATATTCCACCAAGCGGCAATCTTGAACCATGGGCGAAAAGAGGAGTTCTGCTATTGAACGCTACGCTCACCGTACGTGCAAACCAAGCTGGTTCTCATCAGGGTAAAGGTTGGGAGATTTTTACGGACGAAGTAATAAAAGCAGTTAATGAAAAAGAAAAAAGAGTTGTTTTTTTACTGTGGGGGGCGTTTGCACGAAAAAAGAAAGACCTCATCAATCTTAAACGCCACGTAGTCATTGAATCTCCACATCCTTCGCCATTGAGCGCTCACCGGGGTTTTTTCGGGAGTAAGCCATTCAGTCGAGCTAACAAAGCACTTCAGGAAGTTGGCATAAGCCCAGTTAATTGGAGCCTTTAAGTCGACTCCTGTGTCTTATATTTGTCTAGGTTTCGGGTAAATCGTCGCTAGTTCCCACCTGTGTGATGAGAAGTTATTTAACCCATCCTTTTGAGTCCCCTTGCTGAAGCAAAGCGGGGATGCTCTTTCCTGAAAGTAGGCCGTTCTTATTAAGCCATAGCAAAGTATCGCTAAAACTTCTAGAGAGAGGAAGCCATTGGATGCCAAGTGAGTCTCGCGTATCGCGATCATCACCAGGCACGAGACTTGTCATAAAGCGCGATGTTGCTAAGTCGAGAGGAAACTTAATATTGGCGTTCCCTAGAAAATCACCAAGGCGCCCAAGTGCGTGAAAGACAAAATCCGGCAGGCGAACAACTTTTAACTTCCTTCCAGTTATCTCATTGAGGAAGATAGCAGTATCTTCCCAATTTAAGTAGTGGCCAAAGACTCCGTATTTTCTAGGACCTAAACCTGGTTCAAGGCATCGAACAAGGACCTCGGCTAAATCCCGAACATCGTGCATGAGAATCCCCCCATTTTGAGGCAAAGGAAGAATAGGTCCTTTCAGAAGGCGAGCGATTCCATTCGCTGCGACACTAACGCCGACATCATCAGGTCCGATGATTCCCGAAGGCCAAACAATTACGACAGGGCACCCGTTGTCTTGAAGACTTCTAGCAATAGCCTCACCTTCAGCTTTTGATTCAGCGTAAGAACCAAGCGGGATGGGACTTATCGGACAAGAACTTGTATAAATCCCATCCGGTGGCGGATGTAATACGCTTTGAGAAGATACGTAGACAATTGGATCAAGTGCTGCTTGGGCAGCAATTTCAAGCACATTCCGAGAACCGACCGCATTCGTTTCCTTAATCAACGGGATCGATTTCTTTCCGGTCGCAGTGACCGCGGCAGTGTGGATGATGGCATCACAACCATCTACCAATTCCTGAATCGTTTCTCGGTTAGTGATGTCACCTGTAACTGAGTCAATGTCAGGTAACCCATGGAGTCGTTTAACCCGCTCCAATTTTTCTTTAGTCCTTATGAGCGCAACTGGCTCGTGACCGCTCGCCAAGAGTTCTCGGAGAGTGTGCCCTCCGGTGAATCCAGTAGCCCCAGTTATGGCAACCCGCATAAGAATAAACTACAGGAATTTCACACTGAAGGTAGCGGATCCAATCCTATAGGGTTCTCTGTTAGAGCCCGATTCTTTGAGCAAGCAACTCTCTATGGTAGGTCGGGTCTCCGAACAGGAGTTCCGAGCTTTTCGCGCGTTTGAAATACAGGTGAGCAGGGTGCTCCCATGTGAAGCCAATTCCCCCATGGATTTGGATGTTCTCCGCCGCAGCGTGGAAATAAGCCTCAGAGCAATATGCTTTGGCCAAACTAGCGGTTGAGGGCAGCTCATCGTTCATTTCTGCAGCACACCATCCAGCGTAATAAGCTGCTGATTTCGCTGATTCCACCTCAAGCAGCATGTCAGCACATTTGTGCTTAATAGCTTGGAATGACCCAATTGGTCGACCGAACTGGACTCGCACTTTGGCATATTCAACGGACATATCAAGGCACATCTGGGCTCCGCCGACCTGCTCCGCAGCCAATGCCACCGCAGCAAGATCAAGAACTGTTGAAAGCACGTCCCAACCTGCCCCTTCACTACCTATTAACGTCGCGGGTGTGCCGGAGAAATCAAGCCGCGATTGCTTTCGTGTTTGATCCATAGTTGCTAGGGCAGTTCTAGTTAGACCATCAGCGCCCGCATCTACATGGAAAAGGCTTACACCGTTGTCCGTACGTGCTGCAACAAGAATGATTTCAGCGGTGTTCCCATCAAGGACGTACATTTTTGTTCCGTCAAGGGTATAGCTATCACCAGAGGCAGTAGCTTGCATGGTAACTCCGGCTTCATCCCATTTCCCGTTCTCTTCCGTGATGGCAAGAGTTGCGACAGTTCCTCCTGCTATTTGTGGAAGCAGGTTAGCTTTTGCATCGTCATCGCCGGAATGAATCAGCGTGTTAGCAGCAAGGACGACACTTGAAAAGTATGGTGCGCAAAGGAGCGACCGTCCCATCTCTTCAAGAACAACGATCAGCTCAACATATCCATAACCCTGACCCCCGTACTCCTCTGGGATGATAAGCGCCGGTAGGGCAAGTTGTTCACACATTTGCTGCCAGACATCTGCATCAAATCCATTTTCTGTTTCCATTTGTTCCCGGACAGCTGCCTCATCAGATTTTTCTTCAAGAAAACTTCGAACAAATTCTCTTAGTTGTTCTTGCTCATCGGAAAATGCAAAATTCATTTAAATCTCCATCTAATCATGCGTATGTACACATGTTATGGGGGAAACAACAATTTGTCACATCGTAATATGTACATATATGTACATATACGTGTATGGTTAAGCCGTGGATGGAATTGAGAAAGTAGCAATGAGCGCTTTTCGGAAGGAGCTAGCCGGATTTTTACGACGCGCACGAAATGGTGAACAGATCATAGTCACTGTTGATGGGAAACCGTGTGCCCAATTGGGACCTCTTGAGCCAATGCAATCTGTTGAGATAGAACACCTCATTGCGAGTGGATTACTTACCGAACCAGCATCTACTGTTTCTGAAAATAGCCCTTCTGCAATGTCATTCCCAGTAGATGTGTCCCTAGCAGACCTCCTCTCGGAGACTCGGGGATGATCCAAAGAGTCGCAGTAGATTCTTCAGCTATCCTCCAGAGATACCTACCCGGCAAGCACCGTGATTTAGTTCTATCGGAAATGGGGGAAGGAAATCAGTGGATAGCAACCGAACTTGTTAAAACAGAAGTTTTGTTGACTCTTCATCGTGCAGCTATTTCGCCAACACATTATGAGACGTTATCTAGAACTTTTCGAGATGATTGGAATTTCTTCCATGTAATCCCAATCGATAGTCGTTGCCTCAATCATGCCTCCCAAATTGGTGCCCAATTTGGGCTCAGACTTGTGGACGCAATGCATTTAGCGGCACTTGATCGAATACCACGACCATTGAAATACATAACATTTGATCATCGGCAAATGCCAGCGGCTGCAGAACTCGGAATTCAGGTGGTAGCCCCAGCTGAGGCTTAAAGTCCGAAGAAAGCTAGATCTGATTTTCAGGTCGCCCAGTACCGCCACTCGGGATTCCACCCATATTTGCATTTAGCGTGGCCTTAGACATCAATTCAGCCATGAGAGGCCCTAAGTCTTGAGGGTCATCAGGCTGAGTTCCAGAGGGTCCGAGAGTCCACCCTTCAGAAATACCGATCATGCTTCCACGAACATCAAAGAGCCTTCCGGTTACGTTGTTCGCTTCTTCGCTGCAAAGCCAAGTAGCAGTAACTGCCTGCCAACGAGGTGACATCCCCTCCTTTTGCTCATCGGTTAAATTGTCCATGCCAACAAGTCCTGCGGTCATTCTTGAAAGTGCTGCAGGTACCAGAGCATTTACTGTGACATTGTATTTAGCAAGTTCCATAGCGGTTATGACAGTGAACGCTGCAATTCCTGCTTTCGCTGCCCCGTAATTGCTTTGCCCGATATTGCCGTAGATTCCCGAAGGGGATGAAGTATTGATTACTCTCCCGTAAGTTTCCTCGCCAGCTTTGGCTTTATTCCTCCAATAAACAGCGGCATGGTGGGTTGGTCCGAAAGTTCCCTTGAGGTGAACGTTCATTATTGCATCCCAATCATCCTCAGACATTGAGAACAACATTCGGTCTCGAAGAATCCCAGCGTTATTAATGAGTATGTTCAAATCCCCGTAGGTATCAATTGCTTGGTCAATCATTCCCTTCGCGTCGGTGAAGTTAGCTACGTTTCCGCCATTGACAACGGCCTCTCCGCCCATTGCTTGTATTTCTTCAACAACTTTCTGAGCTTGAGTTACATCCTCTCCTTGTCCGGATACATCACCGCCAAGGTCGTTTACGACGACTTTAGCCCCATGTGACGCGAGCATAAGAGCGTGTTCCCTACCTATGCCACCTGCTGCACCTGTGACTACTGCGACCTTGCCTTCAACGAGTTTACTCATTTCCCCTTCTTCCAATGTTCGGTTTCTCCCAATGAGGTTACCTAAGTCAAGGAAGATGTGCGACTCGTGAGAGCCTTTCGCTGAATTAGATATCTCTGAACGCTGTTGCTACAAGCTGAAATTTTCTCTACTGTTACACAATTACTGAATCTTGGAAGGGGATACTGTGGGTGCACTTAATGGAATTCGCGTGATTGATGTAGGGCTTTTAGTGCAAGGGCCGCAAGCAGGTCAAACCTTGGCAGACCTAGGTGCTGAAGTAATAAAGGTTGAACTTCCCCTCATGGGTGATATGGCAAGATGGATTCCATTATCAATGGAGGATTTAAGGACACCATATTTTGAAGCTTGCAATCGGGGAAAGAGAAGCATCACTATCGATCTTCGAGTTCCTGAAGGTGCAGATATCTTTCGTAAACTTGTTGACACGGCAGACGTTCTTCTAGCCAATTTCAAACCCGGAACCCTTGAGGGTTGGGGGTTGGGTTATGAGGACCTAAGTAGTTCTAACCCTGGATTGGTGTACGCAATGGGCTCAACTTTCGGGCCAGAAGGAAAAGGTGCCGACCGCGAGGGAGCTGATCTAGCTGGGCAGGCAGCAGGAGGGTTGATCAGTACTACTGGTTCTGACGGGGACCCTCTTACCCCTGTGGGAGCGACTATAGCCGACCATATTGGAAGTATGAACATGACAGTTGGCATTCTTGCCGCATTATTCTCTAGGCAACATACCGGAAAGGGACAAAGGATTGATGTCTCGCTTCTTGGCGGGCAAATATACGCTCAAGCCTCAGAATACACCGCCTACCTTATGACAGGCGAAGTTCCCGGCCGTTCCAATGCGGGACATCCTTTGTTGCCGATGGCTTATGGCATTCTCGAAACTGCCGACGGCTACATAGCTCTCGTTGGTGTTCTTCCAGAGAAAAGAGAAGCTTTCTACAATGCTGTAGGAGTACCTGAATTGATTAACGACGACCGATTTGCACCCATAATTTATACCACTGAGATCCGCATGCAGTTGTTTGATTTATTAGCAGATGGATTTAAGGAAAAGACTACTGAGGAATGGGCACAGATATTGGATGAAATGGATGTTAGGTATGCCCCAGTTAACGACTATGAGCAGGCTGCCAATGATCCACTTGTTCTTGAGAATAGTTATCTGATTGATCTTGAAGATGTCAGTGGAGATACCAAACGTGTCGTTGGGTCACCTATTAAAATGTCTGGGACTCCGACTCAACCCTCTGCAAATGCACCTGAACTTGGCCAACATACAGAGGAAATTCTTTTAGAGTTAGGTTTCGGCTGGGACGATATAGGTGAATTTAGAGAGAAGAGTGCGATCTGATCTACTCGCTGATGCACACCTGAAGATTAACTTCGCTACTATTTGACTGATGAGAACGCTTTCTCAATGGCTAACGGTCATAGTAATAGCAGGGCTACTGCTCTCATGTTCTTCAGGTGAAGAGACCGTGCCCGAAGTCAATAGCCAGTCAACCAGTGCCAGTGAAGAACCCATCACGGTTTTCCAAGACACAAGTGAAATCAGTGTCGAGAGAATACGAGATGAAGACACTATCGTTGTTGGAGTCATTATCGATGAAGAGAATTTGATGTCTCCCCAAGACAGGCAACCGGGAGTAGCTTTTGTCGGCGCAATAGACAAACTAAATGCAGATGGAGGACTACTCGGAAAGCAAGTAACGGTCATACGAGTCAATAGTGAATCTCGATTATCCGTTGTTGATGCCGCAGCTAAAAAACTTATCGAAGCCGGAGCCCAACTACTTGTCTTGACATGCGAACTAGATTATGCAGCTCCGGCGATACGTCGCGCGAAAGAAGCTGAAGTTCTCGTGATATCGCCATGCGCGACTGAGACGGAATGGGCTACGGGTGCAGTTGACAAGCTCGCTTTCTCAATGACGACTCAAGCCCAAAAATATGGGTTTGAGTTAGCTAACCTCCTTTGGGAAGAGGGGAATAGGTCCGCTGGAGTCCTCTGGGACAATTCAGCCCCCGAGACGATTCAAGAATGCAGCGCGTTCAAAAATAGATGGAGAGCATTAGGTGGAACAACCACTATTGATTCCGCAATAAACATGGTTACTGCTACAGATATCATTAACGCCGGTGATCGCGCGAAAACCCTTGATGCTGACACGATCGTTCTATGCTCGTTCAATCGGGTGGGCACTCTTGCGTTGCAGAGGATCCGAGGAGCTGGGTGGTTGACACCCGTAATGGGGGGGCTCACTATGGATAGTGCGGCATTCCGTCCCCTAGATATCTCAGGCATCGGTGATTTCCGGTTACTCAGCTTCGCAGCCACAGCCAATGATGACCCTTACCCAGAGGTTAGAGATGCCGCAGTGAATTTCGTCTCAGTTGACGGCGTTCCACCTGCTAGCGGACGTTTCATCCTTGGAGCCGATCTAGCAAAATTATGGGTAGCTGCCGTCAATGCAGCAGGAACAACAAACAGCATTGCAGTCGCAGACCAGATCAAAGCCCTTGATTCCTTTGAGTCAGTTTCCGGCCCTATCAGTTTTGACGGAACTCAGTCTGTTCTCCGCCGTGTCCTACGAGTCTTACAGCAAGTTGAGGGGGAGATGGTCTTCCAACGGACCTGGGAGTACTATCAGTAACCCTCATCCACATCAACGCACCCGAGCAAGGTCTCACCGGCAATATACCTGGCAACGTTCAATTCAATACGGTCGGCGAGAAGTTTAAGACCCATTTCGGGGGTGTTACCTGTATGTGGAGTAATCAGGCAATTTTGTAAACCCCATAATTCATGACCGTCCGGAAGAGGCTCAGGATCGGTCACATCAAGTCCAGCTCCATACAAACTCCCGCTGCGAAGCGCCTCAACAAGATCAGAGGTCACAATATGCTTTCCTCGCGCCACATTGACCACTACCGCATGGCTCGGCAGAAGATCTAAACGTTCTTTACCAATTAGGCCTTCTGTCTCGGAGGTTAATGCAAGAGCGACTACTAGCACGTCAGTTTCAGGAAGGGCACCATCTAATTCTTTCAATGTGAGCACATTGTCACATCCAGAAATAGGCAACCCAGATTTTCGAACAACTGAAATAGCACAGCCAAAGGGTTCCAGCATAGGGATGAGCTCTTGAGCTATACCACCTCCACCAAGGATAAGAATTCGAGAGTCAAACAAGTTAGTCCCAAATGGTTTTTCCCAAGTTTCACTCTTTGAATATTCTACCAAGCCTCTTTTCAAAGCAAGAATCATCGCAAATGCATGCTCGGCGACTGCTGACGCGTATACGCCCTTACCGCAGGTCCAAAGCCTCTCGCGATCAAGCATGTGAATAAAGGGTTCTATCCCTGCATAGGGCAATTGAACCCAGTCATGATTACCTCTCAAAAACTCAGTCAGTAATTCAGGTTCCTCAGGTGCAGCCCAAATAAGTGCAGATGCCTCATCAACGGAACATACTTGGCCTCCGGACTTTCTCATAGCAGAAATAAGGGCTTCTTTCCGCCAATTATCTGGCTCAACAGCTATCAATCCCTCTCGCACACCAGAAGGATGAACTTTTCTAACAGTGTTATTTTCGATCAATGTTTTCCCAACGTGTGGAGCAGAGTTTCTTCGCCACTATGGTTTTTAAAATGGATATTGCAAATTCTGTACTTGAACTTATCGGGGGGACCCCGATGGTTCGCTTGGTTCGTGTCACTGAGGGTATTGCATGCCCAGTTGTAGCGAAAGTTGAAACAACAAATCCTGGGGGAAGCGTCAAAGATAGGCCCGCACTGGAGATGATTGAAGCAGCTGAGAGAGAGGGCTTTCTTAAAGAAGGTTCAACTATTATTGAACCTACCTCTGGAAACACTGGAGTCGGGCTCGCTATTGTCGCAGCCCAAAAAGGTTACAACTGCATCTTCGTTATGACGGATAAAGTCAGTCCTGAAAAGGTTGATTTGTTGCGCGCTTATGGATCCGAGGTCGTAGTATGCCCAGTGGACGTTGCTCCACAAGATCCGCGTTCTTACTACTCAACAGCTGAGAGGCTCGCTAAGGAAACTCCGAATGCCTTCCGACCAAACCAGTACGCGAATCTTGACAATCCGTTATCCCACTTCTCCTCAACAGGTCCAGAAATCTGGGATCAGACGGAAGGGAAAGTAACCCACTTTGTTGCTGGTGCCGGAACAGGGGGAACAATATGTGGCGTTGGCAAGTACCTAAAGGAACAGAATCCAGAAATCCAAATCATTGCAGCAGACCCTGAAGGGTCTGTATACAGCGGCGGAGATGGACGCCCGTACCTTGTCGAAGGAGTTGGTGAAGACTTCTGGCCAGAAACGTACGATCCGTCAGTTATAGATCGCGTTATTCCCGTCTCGGATGCCGCATCATTTCGAAGAGCTCGAGAAGTGACAGAGAGGGAAGGCCTTCTGATCGGAGGGTCTTGTGGCACTGCAGTTGAAGCTGCAATTACGGTTGCTTCAGAGCTCACCAAAGATGAAATGGTGGTTGTGCTTCTTCCAGATTCAGGAAGAGGATACCTCTCAAAGATCTTTAATGATGACTGGATGACAAACCACGGGTTCTTGACACAAGAAGCACCGACTTTAGGTGAAGTGTTGGCTTCGAAATCAACAGATATCCCCCCAATCGTTTACCTACAGCCAGAAGACACCGTAGCTGA
>MDTE01187434.1_pt1 | contig 11760 bp, 7 predicted proteins | sample 811231 | NCBI WGS metagenome assembly MDTE01 (sample SAMN05326651, study PRJNA326480) | marine metagenome | isolation source: seawater | place: Indian Ocean: Red Sea | collected 2010
GAACATCCATAAACAGTTCGTGAAAAAACAGTAGTTTCCGAATTCTCGTTTTTCCGAGGATGCGATAAGAGAGTATTTGACCAGCCTAGGACACCGTTGAATCATGGCGGAGTCAAAGGGCGTTTACGAGCGCTCAATGAGCATCAACGCGAAATTCCTCCCTCGTCTACAAGCAGCTGTAGAACAAAACGCATTACTCCGAATCGGATGGACGGGATCTGGAGAGAAAGTGCCAAAGAATGGTGAGGTAGGACTTTGTCCTGCGATGCCAGAAGGCGCCAGAATACGGGCCCTTGGCAAACTTGGATCCTGGACCAGTTCCTTTGGAAACGGCGGCACATTTGCAATTGAAGGTCAAGCAGGTGCATTTTTTGGAGCCTACAATAATGGCAGCCGACTCTCTGCAACAGAGTTCATTGGGCGGTGCGCCGGATTTATGATGCAAGAAGGACTTCTTTCGGGAGATGATGGAGCAGCAGACGATCTTGGAATGTTCATGAACGATGGATGCATATTCGTCCGTGGAGATGTAGGCAAGCGTGTAGGAAATGGGATGACAGGTGGAATGATTGTTGTACAGGGTAATGTCGAGGAAAATGCCGGATGTGGCATGAAAGGCGGCATGATTGTCATTGAAGGACGTTGCCCAACACCTCCCAACGGAACGATACTTCGTCCACTCACCAAAACTGAATTGAAGAAAGTCAACACAATGCTTGACGATTTTGGCGTCACACTTGGCGAGGATGCATTTTGTCTCGAATCATCGAATGCTGTCGAGTACCACATCGACGGTTCAACTGTCTCTTCTGGCGATTTATCCAGCATCGCTATTACGCCGATGGATGAAACACCGTTAAACGACAATCATGAAGTCGATACAGCTGCACTTATCATGGGAACAGATGAAGAGGCACTCCCCATTCTTTTGCCAATTCCAATTCTTCCACATGTTCCAGATGGCAACTTATTACTTGGTGAAGCAAATTCATCTGGCCGATTGTCAAGAATTCAAGCACAGCCATTCTTGGTCGAGAAAAATCCACGTCCAATCGACCTCCTCCAGCTCAATGTGAGTAGTTTGTGCATGCTTTCTGAATACGCCAGTACTGTTGCTGGAGCATGCATCGACCTTGATAGCCTCCCAGCTCTTAATGATGAAGAACTTGAGGGTCTTCTCGTAGTTTTACGTACACTGATCAAAGAGGATTCACCAATACTTGCCTGCCAAGGTATTTCTCGGATTCAGAGTCTTCACAACCGCTCTGTATATCATAACCTTCAAGTTGCAATTTCACGAATAGAAGACGGAACTGGTGTCCCCGAAGCGGCAACATTACCAATCATTGGACGGTCTGTAAAGAACAATCTCGAAAAGTCTCAAACGATAGCCGCACTTGAATTTGGTTTTACCTGTGATGCTCACGACATCATTATCGCTCGTTGTGCTGGTGCACAATTTATCATCACTCAACCCCCTGTTCTTGAACGAGAGGATATGGAATTTTGGCTCCAAGGAATTGGTATCGACATGGAACAAACGCTTCGAAACTTAGGACTTGAATCAATCGACCAAGTTAAACGAGCACATTTACGAGCACTTGATTACAACACTGCTGCAATAAGCGGTTTGCGTATGGTTGGATACGAACGTCCACTTCCGCATTGGTTTGCAAGATGAGGTGAAAATATGCCCACAATTTCGGTGAATCAGAAACTTCTCGCTTCGCTGCTTTCAAAGCACGGTTGTTCACATGACATAGCAGATGTCGATCATCGTCTTCCGTTGCTAGGGACAGACATTGACCGATGCGATGACGAAGTTTTGGACATCGAAATTTTTCCAAATCGACCAGATTTACTTAGTGCAGAAACTCTGAGTCTAGCGATGCGTGGATTCCTTCATAATCAAGCAACGTTGACTTCTGAATCGCTAGATTCGAGCGGAATTTCCTTGACGGTTGAACCTGAACTCGCATCGATTCGTCCAGTCATTTTAGGTGCAGTAGTTCGAGGCCTGAGTATGGATGATGAAAACGAAATGAATGAATTCATCAAACAATTGATGGATCATCAAGAGAAACTACACTTCGCTCTCGGAAGAGGTCGCAGACGGGCAAGCATAGGCGTCCACGATCTTTCTACACTCCATCCCCCATTTGTTGTAAAAGCAGTAGAGCGAAGCCATTCATTCACTCCTTTGGCAATGACTGAACCCATGACAATCGAAGAAATCCTTACCTCGCATCCTAAGGGCATGGAATATGCACATCTCTTGGAGGGGATGGAGAAAGTCCCAATTATTGAGGACTCAAATGGAGCAGTCCTCTCATTTCCGCCGATTATCAACGGAGATCATACGACTGTTCAGTCGTCAACACGAGATTTGTTCATTGATGTTACAGGTTGGGATCGTCGTGCTTGTGAATCGTCACTCATGCTAATTGCGCTTCAAGCAAAAGAAAGAGGAGGGACTGTACAAACTATCCACATAACCGATTGCAACGGTCAAGAAGAAATCCTTCCCCAATGGAGGCCAGTCCATCACAGAGTTCCTGCTCGACTCGTTTCTACTGTTTTGGGCCGTGAACTGAATGATGAAGAACTGAAATCTGCGATTACCCGAATGGGTGGCGCTTATACCGGCCGATCACCAGCTGAAGATGACGAGATAGGAACTGATGGCTCGATGCAATACGCACAAGAGGGTGAAGACATGCTTGGCTTTGACATGCCACGCTGGCGATTTGATCTCCTTCACCCAGTCGATATCGTCGAAGATCTTGCCATTGGCCACGGATATGAGGATTTAGGAGTCGATGTTCCAAAGGCGCCGATGAACGCAATACCTCGCCCTGATAATCATTTGCGCAGAAGGATTCGAACGTCGATGCAAGGCATGGGGTTCATGCAGATTCAATCTTTGACCTTATCAAATGATGATGACCAATTCACCAAAATGCGTTGGGAGCCATTCAATGCGATTACACGAATTACCAATCCGATAACGCTTGACCATACAATGATGCGCCATTTCCTACTCCCTGGTTTACTTCGTCTTCTGGCCACGAATCGTCATCATGACCTCCCTCAGTCTGTTTATGAACTAGGCACTGTAGTACGTGATCATAAAAACATGGACAGATTAGCATTCTTAACTGCAGAACGTGCGGGAGGATTTGCTGCCATTCGTGGGCGTATCCAAGCATTCTTGCGCGACATCGGTGCTGAAGACATTACCATTGAACAACTCCCTGATAACGAAGGGCCGTGGCTGGCAGGACGTGCTGCTCGCGTTTTGCTCGATGGAGAATGGGTGGGCTGTTTTGGCGAAATTGACCCTGCAATATCACAATCTTTTGAACTTCTTGTCCCCTTGAATGGTGCAGAGTTTGACGTTGAAGCACTCAAACAAGCCATTACTGACCCAGTTTGATGAACACTATGTGCGGACGTTTCACATTTGATGGGCAACAATGGCCAGAACTGGTTGCTTCAATTGAACATCCGGAAACAGAACCGAATTACAACATTTCTCCACAAAGTGAAACTCAAGTCATTCACTACAACTCTGAAGCGTTGACAATTTCATCGATGCGATGGGGTCTGCGACCAAGTTGGAGCAAAAAAAGTTCGATGGAGCCGATTAACGCCCGCCTTGAATCTGTTGAGATGAAACCAATGTTTCGAGAGGCATACAAACAACGCCGGTGCATCATTCCAGCGAATGGATGGTACGAATGGAAAACGACTCCTCGGGGTAAGGTTCCATTCTATCACAAGGCCGAAAACGATTCAATTGTGCTCATGGCTGGTATCTATGAAGAATGGTCTGATCAGGACAACATATTGAATTCATTTTGCATTCTAACCAAAGATGCCAGCAGAGAAATCGCACACATTCACAACAGAATGCCAGTCCTCATCGATTCAAATTCAAGCGATTTGTGGCTTCGTGAAAATGTTCTCTCAACGTCAGAAAGCAGAATCGATACTTACCCTGTTGGGCGAGAGGTGAATTCAACATCGGCTCAGGGCAAGTCGCTCATCCAACCATTACGCACATTGTTTGATTAAGCGTATGCTGTATAGGAGCCATCATCGTTTTTGACGTATGGAGTTGGTTCAAACTGGCCATCAGACGTTTTCTTGTAATAATAGCCATCAGTATGCCGAACCCATTCATAAGTGCCACTTGTTGAGGGGGTTAAGAGAGGTACACTTTCAGTGGCGCCATCATATGCATCAGCAACATTACCTGATGGTGAAACTGAAGTATCCCCCCCACCAAATAAGGCAAGTGCATCCTTGTATGCATTTTCATCACGCTGCATTGTTGTTTTGTGTTTTTCAGTGTGAACTTCCTGATCTTTCCGATAGACAATGGGTTCAGGAGCCGACTCCACGAACGAATCCTCAGTTTTCCGGGATCGCCTAAACGGCCAGATTGGTGCCATGTCATACCCTCTCTCTATCAATTCATATGTGTTTTCAACTTCTTGAATCGAAATGCCGTTTGCTTCAAATCCAAAGAGAAACTAGCAATACTATGTTGAACAAGAAAGCAGTCTTCTTGCTTTCATTTTTGCTCGTCATGCCCTACCTTGTTTCAGCAGAATCCTCAACTATGACTCTAACAGCTGCAGAACACTACATCGCCTATCCAGGTCAGACTGTGCAGCATCACATCGATGTTACCTTCACCGGAGATTCAGACACAACCTTGAAGCTTGAACTTCAGTCACAGTACTTAGCAGAAATGACCGGAAATGGACAAGAACTGGTTTTTGATAATGGTGAGACCAAACGGTTTCTGTGGACAGTAACGTTACCGCAGTCCACAAATCATGGAACAGATTCAATCAATGTAACGATTATTGATACAACAGATCAATCATCACAAAGTCTTGATGTTGAATTGAAGATAACCGAACCTTCAAATTTGCAATTTGGAAATTCACAATCTTCAACCTTCATCGTTGATCCTGGGATTCGAACAAATGTCGCAACGAATGTTACGAGCAATTCGACTCTCCTCGATAACGTCACCTTTCATCTCGAAACAAATTCCAATTGGAATTGGGGCTGGTCAATGTCCGAAGATAGCGGCTTAGAATCTCAATTACACTTGGATCCAGATACGATGGATTTTGTGCGCATTTGGATTGATGTACCTGAAGTGATAGATGGAGCACCACTTGCAAACCAAGGTCCGACTTTTCGGCTGATAGGCACCTCTGGACTTGATGGAGTTCGGATAGCTTGGGATTTTACTCTTGAAGTTCGTCCCTATCGTAACGCAACCATAGACGCTGTCGAATCCAACGTCGTTGTCGACCCATCTGGAATTACGCAGGTGGATGTACATGTGCGCAATACCGGCAATGTTCCAGATACCCTTGCAATAACTCTCGGAAATGTTGTCATAAACAATGTCGATGCTTTGCAAGACAATGCCGACCGAATTACGTCAAATGGGTGGACAGTTGCTTTATTCAATGCCTTTGAAGACGTTGCATTAAGTCCGAACGAGACTCGAATCATTGAAATTGGAATTCAGGCACCTCCTGAAACGACAGGTACAATTTCCGTTGATTTGATTCTTTATCCAACAAATCTTCCATTTCGTACGGTTCGAGATACTGCGACCGTGAACATATCTTGGATTCGCGATTTCGACCATGCTTTAGAACCCGTTGACTGCACATATCTCCAACCGAATGAAACTTGCACTGGTTCGATAAACATCCAAAATATTGGTAATTTTATTGATGCTGTTTCTATTCAAGATGTAGAAGCTCCAACCTTTGTGACTGATGTCTCATTTCAGAATGACCCATTTCAGATTGAACGTTTTGCAGAAACGTCATTCGATGCGATTCAATTTCGAATTGAAAGCAATGCAACAGCCTACCAACAAGGTACTGTTGAATTTAATCTGAGGCTAAATGGTGGTGAAGTTCTACAGCGATATTCCATTGATGTCATTGTTGGTCCAAATGTCGACTGGACATTCCTCGATGGGGCAAGTGAAATCGATTCGAGAGATGTCGTAAGTTTTTCAGTTCAGCTCAGGAATGATGGCAATTTGAAGGATGGATTGATCGTACAGTTGCAATCATCACATTCGACAGAAATGGGATTCTCTCCTCCTGAAGGTGCGATTATCGAAGGAAACGCATCAAATCCAAGAACTTTTGAACTTGCAAATTTAGATCGAGATTCGAATTTTACTCTTCGCGGAACAGCAGAACTTCCTTCAGACCAGGCTTCAAACGGAACACTCATTTTGGATATTGTCGTTCGGTCCATCTTTGATCCTCAAACAGAGTTTGTTTATTCGATTGAAGAGGAATTCCTAGGCAAACAATGGAAAAATGAAGGAGATGAGCAAAGCTACTCAATTTCCGAATTCTTTGAAGATGTCACCCTCATTTTCAAGGGATGGTGGTTGGTACTGGTAAGTATAGCTGTATCAGCAATCGTCCTCAATAAAGCGGTTCGTGATCGTTTGCAGCGTAAGGAGAACGAAGACTTGCTTCGGCAAATAAACGAACAACCACAAGAAACTCAGGAGGATTGGTTGGAGAAATTCAACAAACCATCTTCCCAACAACCTGTTCCAGTCGAAAGCCCTGTTATGTCTGCAGATGCGTTCACCAAAGCTTTCCAATCTCAATCAACACCTTCTGCGCCTGCACTCGAACCGCTCGCTGAACCAATCCGAACTGCAGCAACTACCGTCCTCGATCATCATGACATGTCCGCACAGAAAGCCAAAATGGACCAAATAGCATCTGAAATTGTTGAACAAGGTACAGTTCAACCACACGTTGCAAATGACAATTTGCAACCAACAACTGTTGCGACTGAGCGTACCGTTCGTCATGATAATCCAAACCTTGAATCATCGAATCAATCCACAGAAAACATACCTCTGCCGATTGAAAGACAAAAAGAAGACGAATTCGATTTGTGAGTGAGTGTATGCAAATTATTGGAATTGATGAGGCTGGCCGAGGTCCCGTAATCGGGCCTTTGGTCGTTGGAATCCTGTCGATTCCTGCTTCTGATGAGTCTATGTTGATTGAGAAAGATATTTCTGATTCGAAACACCATTCTGCAAAAAAAAGGAATGAGATGTATGAGTGGATTCTTCAACAATCGAAAGAAAGGGATTGGTACGTTGATACAATCATTTGTCCACCGGATAAAATTGATAATGCTGTCAATGGAGAAGGACTCAATATTCTCGAAGTCGATCTTTTTTCAGCAATTTTGAACCGCCACAATGCTGTAATTTCACATCCATACTCAATTTTGATGGATGCTTGTGATGTCAACGAGCAACGATTCACAAATAGAATATCAGAACGTATGAAGAATTGGCCCATCGAAGATTCAACCATTCGTTCAGAGCACAAAGCGGATGCAAAACATCGCATTGTGGGTGGAGCATCAATTGTTGCAAAGGTCGTTCGTGATCGATTCATGGATTCACTTCAAGAGGAACTTGGGTTTGAGATTGGAAGCGGCTACCCATCCGATCCAAAAACAGTTTCTGCTTTACCAAAACTCATCGGAAATGACGAGATTCACACACAAGTACGCTGGTCATGGGCGACTGTTGAACGATATTGGAATCAACATCAAACGACACCTTTACCAAAACGACCACTGACTGGTAGGACGTTGTTTTCGATGTGAAACAAGCAACGTATTCATGAATTATCAGCATTAGGATTGGACATGGCCTGGGCTCCTGATGAGGAAACGAACCAATTAATCTGGCACCTTGCATTGCAGAATGCCTTCGAGTATGAAGGAAAAGGAGCTGTTGGTTCAGTCATAGGACGCATCATGAGCACTCGCGCTGACCTTCGCCAATTTGGAGGTCAAATCAGTCCAATCGTAGCTCAATCAGTGCAAAAAGCAAACGCGCTTGCCCAAGAAAAAGGGCTTGAGCATATTGAAGCAATTCTCATGGCTGAAGCCCCACAACTGCTCGAAGGGCGACAAAAACAAGAAAAAAGAGAAGGGTTGCCTGACCTCAAAAATATTGACGGAGTTAAACCCGTATTTCGATTTGCACCAAATCCAAATGGACCTCTATCATTCGGTCATGCAAGAGGCATTGTCATCAATGGAACCTATTCAAAAGAACATGAAGGAACCCTCATTCTTCGTTTCGATGATACAGATACCACCGTTAAGCCACCAGAATTGTCTGCTTATGATTTGATTCCTGAAGAAGTTGAATGGCTTCTAGGTCGACCTGCTGACCGAATTGTCGTAGCAAGCGACCGTATCCCAGAATATTATCAGCATGCAGAACAAATGCTGGGTGAAGGGTTTGGTTACGTCTGCAAATGTTCGGCTGAGGCGTTCCGCGAATTCCGTGAATCAAAATCCAACTGCCCATGTAGAGACAAGTCTGTTGGGGAGAACATAAGCGATTGGAACAAAATGTTGGATGGAACATACAAGCCCGGAGATGCAGTTGTTCGTGTCAAGACGGACATGACGTTGAAAAATCCAGCCCTGCGTGATTGGCCAGCACTTCGAATGCAAGATACGGAAACAAATCCACACCCTCGACCGGACATTGGTTCAAAGTACAAGGTTTGGCCACTCCTCGATTTCCAGAGTGCTGTGGAGGACCATCTTCAAGGCGTCACTCACATAATTCGTGGAAAGGACTTGATGGACTCGACTCGAAAACAAACCTTACTTTACGATCATTTCGGTTGGACATATCCAGAAACGATCTACTGGGGTCGCGTCAAGGTACATGAGTGGGGTGGATTCTCAACTTCGAAGATGAGGGCATCCATCGAAAATGGGGAATACAGCGGTTGGAACGATCCACGTCTGCCAACAATCCAAGGTCTCAAGTCTCGAGGTATTCAAGCAGAAGCCCTCCGAAACTTCTGGATCGAGCTCGGCGTAACCCAGAAGGACATTTCAGTTCCTCTTGCAACCTTATTTGCGCACAACACCAAGAAAATCGATGATGATGCGCCTCGATTATCGTTCATTCGTAATCCTGTCGAAATTAGCCTCACTGGTAACATCCCAGAAAACGTTGAATTGCCAGTTCATCCCAATCATGAGGACAAAGGTGTGCGTGTTGTTAATCTCAATCCGCCATCAATTTTCATCGAATCAGATGATGCAAAAGAATCGTACAGGCTCAAGGAGTTTGCAGACATTGACGCAAACGGCCATATCGAATCAATCGAACGTTCTGACAAGCGGCCAATCATTCACTGGACTTCGGCTTCAACATCGAAGGACGCTACCCTGATGATTCCGCATCAAGAAGAAATTCAACACATCTCAGGACGAATAGAATCCAACGATTATCCAATTGGAACAATCGTCCAACTCGAACGAATCGGATACGCAATCATATGCGAGAACGGTTATCTATTGATGCATGAGTAGATTTGCACATTGATTACAAAAGGAAACCGTAAAACAAAATGAAACTATTTCCATCTACGATTACAACATAATAACTTGATGTGCTATGCATCATTTCGAATGGATAAATACCTGAAGCACTGATCGAAGAAAGACGAACTGTTCCTGATTCGGTACCATCGGTAGACCAAATCTGAAGTCCATTTTGTCCATCATTCGCAGAAAAATAAACTGTATCCGACATGTTTGTTAGCATGAATGGATCACTACTCGCAGATGAGCCAGGAGCGATGTTTTTGACCATCATTGTGCCAGCAGCAGTCCCATCACTCTTCCATAATTCTGATCCACCAACCCCGTCGTTTGCTCTAAAGTAGACCTCTGAGCCCATAGCAGCGATAAAATTTATTCCAGCATTGCCGCTTCCAGATTTAATATCATGGACCAACACAGTACCAGTAGTTGTTCCATCACTCTTCCATAATTCCTTACCATGGACTCCATCCGTTGCTACAAAGTAAAGATGATCCCCCATCACCGTAAATTGAGTGGGCGAACTACTCCATGATCCTGCACGTATGTCCTTCAATAATTCAGTTCCTGAAGCAGTACCATCGCTCTTCCATAATTCATACCCTTGGCCCTGAATTCCAGCTCTGAATAAAATCAAATCATCAACGACTGTTAGGTACTGAGCATCCCAATTTGATTCTGCTATGTTGGTAACCACGACCGTACCAGAACTGGTCCCATCACTCTTCCAGAGTTCATCTCCATTCGCGCTATCGCTCGCAACAAAAAACAGTTCGTTGTTGTATGAAACAAAATCTCTCGGAGAGGACCCAGCAGTATTTGGTTCGATATCAAGGACAAGTTCTGTACCTTGGGTAGTTCCATCACTCTTCCAAAGTTCAGGACCTGTTGAACCATCATCTGCTGCAAAATACAGAACGCTTCCTATTACAAAGGGAGACCAGCCAGCCGTAGTCGAGAGTCCTCCATCAGATCCTGGATTTATATCTTTTACAAGCTGGGTTCCAGCAATTGTCCCATCACTCTTCCACAATTCTTGGCCATTGGTTGAATCGCTTCCAATGAAGAAAAATGTAGATCCAAGTTGAGCAACCTTTGATGGAGAATATCCACTATTTGGCAAAGGTTCTCCAGGGAATGTTCCAACTTCAACTGGATCCCATGCATCAGCTGGATTATGTTTCATAAGTTTCCATTCAGATTGGAAGGCAAAAAAGAACATATCAGCTCCAATCGAACCAAGCAAACGAACATCAGAGTATTGAAGTTCAATCGGCAGAGGGCATCCATCAGTTCCAACTGAAGTCCCAGCAGGAGTATTTGGACAATTATCATCAGCGTCACCGACTCCATCCATATCGGCATCAACAGGGTATATTGAACCGTTAAGTGGGTCGGTTAAGTACCAAATTTCTTGACTATCGTGCCAGCCATCACTATCAAAATCAGGGCAAAGTGGGTGTTGCGTTTGAGAGGGGAACTCAGTAGAAACAAGTGGGTCGGTACCGAACATGTACTCGCAACTGTTTGAAAAACCATCATTGTCAGGGTCTTCCACAGGGCTTGACGGATTGACAATATGATGCATTAAGGAGTAATCACTCCATGTCGTAAAGTCTGGATCGGATTCCATTTGCGAATGATAAAGTGGCCCAAATGTCGTCCAGTATGTTGATGTCATCCCAGGCCATCCACCAAACATTGCTTCCCATCCATCAGGAAGATTATCGCCATCTGTATCATCACTGTTTGGGTTTGAACCTAGGCCAAATTCTTGCAAAGCTGTTAATTGGTCACTGTCACCATCAGTACTGCTATCGTGGATTAATGGATCCAATCCGTATGCCACTTCCCATCCATCTGGCAAGCCATCTGAGTCAGTATCCTCTACTTGTGGATTTGTACCGATTTGATATTCTTGAATGTTGGAAAGACCATCCAAATCTATATCAATAATCAATTCATTCAGACAGACCCAAACTCCTGCATCGTGAAAACAGATTTCTGCTTCACCATCAGCTGAATCATTTGGGTCAAGGCCATTATCAGTTTCCCAAATATCAGGCATTCCATCCCCATCAGAATCAGTTGTCGTGGATACATCACATCCGTTTGAATCAACGGTCGCACCAGCGGGTGTATTCGGACATTGATCATCTGCGTCTGAAACTCCGTCCCCATCAGTGTCAATTTGTTCTGGTACAAGTGGGTCGAGCCCGTTTGCGACCTCAAAGCCATCAGATAATCCATCCCCATCAGTGTCAAAATTATTTGGGTCGGTACCATATTGACTTTCTTCTA
>MDTE01052931.1_pt1 | contig 11758 bp, 9 predicted proteins | sample 811231 | NCBI WGS metagenome assembly MDTE01 (sample SAMN05326651, study PRJNA326480) | marine metagenome | isolation source: seawater | place: Indian Ocean: Red Sea | collected 2010
AGTTTTTTTACTAGATATGGGTAAACCGATGCAAATAAAAAAGCTTGCAGAACAAATGATTCTTTTAAATGGTTTAAAAATTAAAAATGCATCAAATCCTAATGGAGATATTGAAATTGTTTATAGGGGTTTAGGTTCAGGAGAAAAACTACACGAAGAATTATTAATAGATGGGAAATCAGAAAAGACTTCTCATCCTTTAATTTTTAAAGCAATTGAGAAATCTTTAGATTTTAATAATTTAAAAGAAAAGCTTGATAATTTATATATGTATTTAAATAAAAATGAGATTAAAAAAACGATTGAAACTCTTAGGGAAATTATTCCTGAATGGGTGAGAGAATAATTTATAAATATATAATTTTATAAAATATTATCTCTTAATTATAAATAAGTTTATTCAAAGTATCTTTTTAATTAGAATAGATAAATTATTAGTTGGTAATAGCTATACAAATAATCTACAGATTGGTTTAAAAAATTATTAAAAAAATATTTTGAGGTATTTTAATTTGCAAGAAAGAAATTTTAATAGATTAGGATTTTTTAATATATAGGGGAATATATAATCAAAGGAATTTATAAAAATCTTTGTACCATTTCACAAATTCTCTTATGCCATTTTCTAATGATGTATGTGGTTTGAAATTAATTAAATCTTTTATATAAGATGTATCTGCATATGTTTTTTTGACGTCTCCTAGTTGCATTTTTTCAAATATTTTGATTGCTTTAATATTTATCTCATTTTCAAGAATTTCTACAAATTCTAATAAATTTATGGGATTACTACTTCCAATATTGATAATCCTATGGGGAGTTAATTCAGGTAATTCAGATGAGTTTAAATTTTTATTATCGTTTAAATATTTTGGCGGAATGAAAAGTAGTTTAAGAATTGCTTCACTAACATCATCAATGTAAGTAAAGTCTCTATACATGTCACCATTATTAAAGATTTTTATTGGTTGTTTGTCTAGAATTGATTTTGTAAAAATCATTGGAGCCATATCTGGTCTGCCCCAAGGACCATATACAGTAAAAAGTCTTATTCCAGTAGATGGTAGTTTAAACAGATGACTGTAGGAGTGTGCCATTAACTCATTTGATTTTTTTGTCGCAGCATAAAGACTTACTGGATAGTCGACAAAATCCTTTTCAGAGAATGGGATTTTTTTATTCCCTCCATATATCGAACTGCTACTTGCATAAATAAAGTGCTCAACTTGGTTCTCTTTGCAGAATTCAAGAACGTTAGCAAACCCAACTAAATTTGAATTAATATATGCTTTAGGGTTTTCTATTGAGTGTCTTACTCCTGCTTGGGCTGCAAGGTGAATAACTTTTTTTGGAATTTTCTCTTTAGAAATCTTTTTTAAAGTATCCTCATCTTTCAAATCTGCTTTTAGAAATAAGAATTCTCCATTGCATTTATTTCTAGAAAACTTTTCTAATTCTTTTAATCTTGCTTTTTTTAAACTTACATCATAGTAATCATTTAGATTGTCTAATCCCATAACAAACAATCCTTTATTGAGTAATTGTTTACATACATGAAATCCTATAAATCCTCCACAACCAGTTACTAATATTTTTTCTTCCATAAAAATCTTAGTCAATCATTTATTCTGCCGTAATCGTCTTTGAACCTAACTATATCATCTTCTCCTATATAGTCCCCACTCTGGATTTCAATTAGAGTTAAATTAATTTTGCCAGGATTACTTAATCGATGCCTTGAACCTAAAGGGATAAAAGTACTTTGATTTTCGCTTAAAATAAAACTTTCATTCTCTAATTCAACTTTTGCGTTACCTTTAACTACTATCCAATGTTCAGTTCGATGATTATGCATTTGTAAGGAGAGTTTTGAGCCGGGTTTAACTTCAATACTTTTAACTAGCCACTTTTGACTCTCTATTAAAGAGGTATATGAACCCCATGGTCGATAAATCTTTTTATGAGTATTGACTTCTTTATACCCTTTTTTATCAAGTTTATCTAATACATTTTTTATGTTACTTAATTCATTTTTGTTGGCAGCAAGTATTGCATCTGATGTCTCTACAAGTATTAAATCTTTTAACCCCAGAGTGACTAAAAGACTATTTTCGCTTTTGATATAGCAATCACTAGAGCCCTCATTAAACACTTTACCTTTAATAACATTACCAAAAGAATCTTTATTTTCGTTATCCCATAATGATTCCCAATTGCCAATATCACTCCATCCTGCATCCAAAGGAAGAACAAAACCTAAATTAGTTTTTTCCATAACTGCTATATCTATTGGGATATTTGGAGACTTGGAGAAGTATTTCCCTTCAATCCTTATGAAATCAAGATCTCTAACACTAGAACCTAATGCTTTTTTACAATTTTCTAAAACTAAGGGTGCATATTTACTAAGCTCTTTGATAATTAAACTATTTTTGAATACAAACATCCCACTATTCCAGGTATATTTCTTTGACTTCACAAGTTTTTGAGCTAATTCCTTATTTGGCTTCTCTATAAATCGTTTAATTCGACTACCTTTAATATTGTTTTTATCAAGAACGAATTCACTTTCTATATATCCATAACCTGTTTCTGGATGATTAGGGACTATTCCAAAAGTAACTAAATTATTTTTTAATGCTGACTGGCATCCTTGTTGTAGAACTTCTGAGAAAACATTTAGATCTCTAATTATATGATCAGCAGATAATATTAATAATAATGGATCACCTTGCTCTTCCTCTAAAGCTTTGAGAGCCCCTAGAGCAATTGCAGGGGCAGTATTTTTACTTTCATTTTCAAGTATTATTGCTTTCGGCTTTACATTAAGATCTCTCATTTGTTCTGCGACTAAGAATCTATGTAGCTCATTACAAATAATTATTGGTTCAGTAATTCCTCTTAAAAAAGATATTCTCTCTTGAGTTTGTTGTAAAAGTGACTTGTTATTCTCTCCGTAAAGAGCTAAAAATTGCTTGGGATAACTTTGTCTTGAAAGAGGCCATAATCTAGTACCTTTACCTCCGCATAAGATTATTGGAATTATTTTTTGTTCCATTAATATTAACTACAATTTTTAAATTCTACTATACAGATTTTTAAATGTTTATACCATACGTAAAATTTTACCTATCAAATCAGGTCAAGTAAATGGAGTTTTAGGATTTATATGGATCGATACTTCTAAATATTTCTATTTAAGAAAATAATCAAATTTAGTTAAATTCTGTATCAAAGTTTTTAAAAATTCCATAATAAATAAAGTAATCTTAAGTGACTCTAAATTAGTAATATCCTAAATAATTAAAATATATAAATTTCAAATACAAAAAATATTGAAATTAAATTTTTTTAATTTTAAAATTTTATTTATTATTATTTTTATAATTTAAAATCGATTTAATTAAATTTTTAGTATCTGTTTATTACTTAAAAATGAATATTTACCATTAAGAAAAAGAGGTTAGTAAAAGATATTTTAATTAATCTTTCTAATACTATAATAACTTATATTAAACCTATTTGATTCTAAGTTTATTCTCTTTTAATTCTTTTTTGTAGTCTTTATAGGTAATTATGAGGCCTTCATCCAAGGCTATTTTTGATTTCCAACCTAATTTTTCTAATTTTGAAACGTTTAAAAGTTTTCTAAATGTCCCATCTGGTTTATCTTTATTCCAAATTATCTTACCTTTGAATGAGGTTATATTAGCAATCATCTCGGCGAGTTCTTTTATACTTAAATCGATTCCTGTCCCAACATTAAGCCAATTTAACGGCTCTCCTGATTGATCTAAGGGCGCATCTTTACCATTAGGATCCCAGTTTTCTAAGGCAAAAATTGAAGCATCCGCTAAATCATCAACATGCATAAATTCTCTCCTTGGATTTCCTGATCCCCAACATTCTATGTGCTCTTTATCCTCTAGTTTGTGAGAATGGAATCTATCCAGTAAAGCTGGAAGAACATGGCTATTAGATGAATGATAGTTGTCCCCTTTCCCATATAGGTTTGTGGGCATTAGCGATATTGCATCAAATCCATATTGTTTTCTTAATGCCTGACATAATTTAATTCCACTAATCTTGGCTAATGCATACCACTCATTAGTTTTCTCAAGAGAACTTTTTAGCAACTCATCTTCTTTTATAGGTTGACTTGAATTCTTTGGATAAACACAACTGCTCCCAAGAAAAAGTAATCTTCTTACTTTATTTTTCCATGCACTTTCAATGACATTATTTTGAATTTTTAAGTTATCCAATAAAAAGTCAACTGGGTATGAGTTATTTGCAAATATTCCTCCAACTTTGGCAGCTGCAAAAATTACTATGTCAGGTTTATTTTCCTTAAACCAATTAAAGACTAACTCAGAATTTTTTAGATCAAGTTCAGAACTCTTAGGGAAAATTAAATTTTTAAAACCTAAATTTTTTAATTTTCTTATTATTGCACTTCCAACCATCCCACTACCACCAGCTATAAATATTTTCTCTCCTTTATTTAAAAGTGTCATTTGATATGAACCTTATTATTCTTGTGAACTATTTATTTGAAAACCTGATTTTTTCAATATTGAGTCTTTTCTAGCTTCCTCTTTATCGTACTCTATCATTTCTTTTATTAAGTCTTCAAGTGAAGTTTTTGGAGTCCATCCTAATTCTAGAGTTGCTTTTTTTGATTCACCAAGAAGAAATTCAACTTCAGTGGGTCTAAAGTATCTAGGATCAACTTTAATCACTACTTCCATAGTGTCGGCTCTTCTTCCTACTTCATTAATACCATCACCTTCCCAAATTATCCCAGCTTTACCTTTAGAACTCCATCCTAGATAAGAGGCACTTATCTCAGCAAATTTTCTAATACTTTCTGATCTTCCTGTTGAGATGACATAATCTTTTGGTTCCTCTTGTTGAAGCATAAGCCATTGCATTTCTACATAATCTCTGGCATGTCCCCAATCTCTCTTTGAATTAAGATTTCCTAAGAAAAGAAGTTTTTCCAGACCCGCATCTATTCTGGCAAGCCCCCTTGTTATTTTTCTTGTTATGAAAGTTTCTCCTCGTCTTGGACTTTCATGGTTAAAAAGAATCCCATTACATGCGAATAAATCATATGCTTCTCTATAGTTAACTGTGATCCAATAGGCATATAATTTTGCAACTCCATATGGACTTCTAGGATAAAAAGGTGTTCTTTCATTTTGAGGTGTTTCCTGCACCAGACCATATAATTCACTCGTGCTTGCTTGATATATTTTTGTTTTTCTTGAGAGACCTAATATTCGAACCGCCTCTAATATTCTTAAAGTTCCTAAAGCATCGCAATTGGCAGTATATTCTGGAGTTTCAAAACTAACTGCTACATGGCTTTGAGCACCTAAATTATAAATCTCATCAGGAGAAATATCTTGTATAAGTCTTATTAAGTTTGTACTGTCAGTAAGGTCGCCATAATGCATGAAAAATTTTGGATTATTTTCATGTGGATCCTGATATAGATGGTCCACCCTTTTTGTATTTAAGCTACTACTTCTACGCTTGATTCCATGTACTTCATAGTTTTTATTTAAAAGAAATTCAACTAGATAACTTCCATCTTGTCCAGTAACTCCAGTAATTAAAGCTTTTTTATTCATCATTTTATTTTCTTATTAATTCTTTTTTTCAAAATGCATATTTCAATGTGGATTTAAACACAGATTTAATTATAAAGGTTCATAAAAGTGATTTCTATTCATCTAAATAAAAAGTTAATTTCTAGTTCGATATTTTCCCTTTTATTACTTCCAAAAATTTGTTGGTCATGTTTGATATATTCAAAATGAAATCCCTATTCTCATATCAAAATATTATGTATCTTTCGAATGTGTAAGTATAAAAATTGATTCGGATTCAAAAAGTCCTTTGACGATATCTCACTTTCAAATTGATTTGATGATTATTTATCTCACTTTAAGTAACAGTAATTAAAAATGCAGGTTTCATTAGGATTAATTGATCCTTTTCAAGGAAAAGTGCAATTATTATTTAAGGATATAATTAAAAATTTTGCTAATTTTTTTAATTAAGTATCTTGAGGAGAAGAAGTTTTAAAGGAGTAAAAAATCAGAAATGAATAATTTTTAGAGATTTTTAATTTGAAAATAAAAAAATTTTAAAACTTTTTTCTTACTTGCACTTACAAGATTAAATCTGATACTCATTTATTGAGTTTTATACGCTTCCTAATGGATTCGAACCATTGACCCACTGCTTAGAAGGCAGTTGCTCTATCCAGCTGAGCTAAGGAAGCTAACGTTTCTCATTTGTTAATTACTGAGATTTTAACTAGTAAACAAAATCTTGAACAGAAACGAGTTGTTTTTATAACGTTATTATTTTAATACAGCCTTGCACTCGCAACCAGTAATTCTTTAAATTTAAATACTATAGATAAAATTCATCTCCCTAAGATTAAATTCTAAGTTAAGGATTTTCTATTGCTAAGATTTTTAAAGCTATTTAAATCCTCTTTTAATAAAAAAAACTGGAAATTTAAATTAAAAAGTATAAAATCAATTTTTCTGTTGAAATTATTTCGTAAATGCTTAAAATTCGTTTTGGCCTTTTAATTTGAATAACTTTTTAAGGTGGTTTAACTATTTTAAAACTTAATAAATTGATTTTTGTATTACGAAAAGATATTCAAATGTATTAAGAAAATAATATTTTTTCAATTATTATGTTTGTAAATCTGACACATATCAATTACTGTGAAGAATAATTTTGCGTAGGATAAAATCCTAAAAAAATATACTATAGAATATAAGAACTAATATACTCGTTTTGGCTAAAAGGCTTTCAGATAAACAAAAGGAAGAATTAACACAAGAATTTATTAATGGAAAAAATATTAATGATTTAGCAGAGGAATTTAGTTTTACAAAATTAACAATTTCTAGATATTTAAAAAAAAATCTAGGAGAAAAAAATTATCAAAGTTTATTAAAGAAAAGTAAAACCTCCCGAAGATTAATTACTGAAAAAGAAAGTTTATCTTCAGTTGATAATAACGAGCTGCTGAAGAATAAAGTTGTTAAAAGAAATATTACTTATAAAGAATATGATAGCTCCAACTTTATAGAGGAAGAATCAGATTCGGCTTTAAATGACTTTGTTGAAGTTACACCTTTAAATTTTGAAATTGATAATTTATCTCAAAAGGATTTATCATCAGTTCCTATTGCAGATATAGATTTCCCAAAAGTTGTTTTCATGATCGTGGATAATAAAATTGAATTAAAAACCAAACTACTTAATGATTATCCTGAGTGGCAATTCCTTTCCAAGGAAGAATTAGAGAGAAATACAATAGAAATTTTTTATGATTTGAAAATCGCAAAAAGCTTTTGTTCAAAAGAACAAAAAGTTATTAAAGTCCCAAATACTGATGTATTCAGAATTGTTGCACCCCTTTTAATATCACGAGGTATTTCAAGAATAGTTACTGCTAATCAATTAATTGCATTATAAAATCAATTACTATTCCTTTTTTTTATAAAAATTTAGTGTGAGGAGGTTGCCAAAAAGAGACCCACTTATAAAGCTGGTGCCAACTATGAATCCGATAGGCAAAGATACAGTTTTATCTACTAATAAATCAACCTTGCTTCTATTGTTACTATTCTGAATTCCAGTTATCAAAATAATAAAAAGACAAAAATTGAAAGTAGTTACAAAAAATATTTTTTTAACTAAGTAAGGCATTTGATCTGAATTCTTTATTCTTATAATCTTAATACAAATTATAAATTACTTTTCTAGAAAGATTTTCTTTTTTTGCCAGGTACTTTGATGCGGCTGGTAAGCTTAGACCTGCTTCAATTAATTTATGGAGTTCTTCTTTAATAAGTAATTCATCAAAGTCTTGTTTTTTATTTTTATTTATCCCTTTTATCACAATAGTGATCTCCCCCATAATTGTTTTGCCTTCAAAAAAATCTAATACCATATTTATATTTCCCCCTATATTCTCTTCAAACTTTTTTGTTAATTCTCTTGAAACCTGAATCTCTCTTTCACCTCCGCAAAACTCTTTTAATTCTCTCAAAAGTTTATTAAGTCTTTGAGGAGATTCAAATAATATTGTAGTTTTTTCATTCTTGCTAATTTCTAACAGAATTCTTTTTCTATCACTTTGTTTTTTTGGAAGAAAACCTTCAAAGATGAATTTAGATGCTGGCATTCCACTTGAAACAAGTGCAGTTATTACTGCACAAGGACCAGGAATACAAACTATATCTAACCCCAAAGCCTTTGCTTTATAAACTAAATCTTCTCCAGGATCACAAATACTTGGCATTCCAGCATCACTTACTAAAGCAATAGATTTTCCTTCAATCAAATCATTTATTAAAGAAGGGATTTTTTTAAAAGAATTATTTTTATTAAAGCTAGTTAGATTATTTTTTATTCCAAATTTAGTCATAATTTTTTTTGTTTGTCTTGTATCTTCACAGGCAATTAAAAAAACATTTTTTAGAATATTTATAGCTCGTGATGAGAGATCGTTTAAATTACCAATTGGTGTTCCCACTAGATACAAAACACCATTTTCTGGTTCTTGATTTCTGTGCGATAATGAGAGTTTATTATGCATTACGTGGTTAAATTACCAGAAGGGATTAATAATTCTAATCTTATCGATGATCTGAGAATTTTCAGCTGGGAAGCTGCAGATATTCTGCTGCAATATTCGCAAATTCTTAGGGAATCGGCTAATAAAACTAATATTATAAAAAAAGATGACGAAAAAGATCTTGTAACAATAGCTGATTTAGAGGTTAATGAATTAGTTCTAAAGAGTATGCAATCGAAATATCCAAATGTAGGTTGGGAATATTTAAGTGAAGAAAATGCAAAGGTTGATCTTAATAATTGCGATATTAATTCTGAATGGGTTTGGATTCTAGACCCTCTTGATGGTACAAGGGACTTTATTCAAGGAACAGGTGATTATGCAATGCATTTTGCCCTCAATTATAAGAGGAAACCTATTCTTGGCATTGTACTTATCCCAGAAAGAGACGAATTATGGATATCAAATGGTGAGAAAATATGGTGCGATAGAAGGGATCATGTAAATCGCAAATTAAAGTCATTTTCTAACAAAAGTCTTGGTGAAATGACTTTGGTAACAAGTAAAAATCATAGTAATCCATCCTTGATGAATTTAATTGATAGACTAAACTGCAAGAATGTTATAAGTATGGGAAGCATTGGGTGCAAAATTGCTTCAATAATTAGAGGTGAAAGTGATATTTATATTAGCTTAAGCTTGCCTGACAAAAGTTCACCAAAAGACTGGGATTTTGCGGCTCCAGAAGTTATTTTAAATACTGCTGGTGGAGCTATTACGAATTTAGAAAATGAAGAACTTTGTTATGAAACCCCAAATTTTGATCAGGGTGGAATAATTATTGCCTCAAACAATAAAAAAAATCACGCAAAAATATGTTTTCAAATAAAGGAAATAATTAAGAAATATGATATTTATCCATTTATGTCTTAATTAAGTGGTGCTACGGGAGTTGGCGTCGGTTCTGGGTATGACAGCCCTCCATTTTGACCAACCCCTCTCAAAGTAAGATTTATTCTACCTCTGCTATCAATCTCTCGAACTCTGACAGTCACTTCATCACCTTGCCTTACAACATCTTCAACTCTCTCAACTCTAGCCTCAGATAATTGAGAAATATGAACCATGCCCTCTTTCCCAGGTAGAATTTCTACAAATGCTCCTATAGGAATAATTCGAGTAACTACTCCTGAGAAGATCTCCCCTTCATGAACTTTTCTAGTCAAGCCTTCTATTATTTTTTGAGCTTCTTCAGCAGCGGCTCCATCATGAGAGGCAATAGTTACAATGCCCCCATCCTCTATGTCAATTTTGGTATTAGTTCTTTCAGTAATACCCTTGATAGTTCTTCCTCCAGGTCCTATAACGGTACCAATAAGCTCTGGATCTATCCTGAAGCTTAAAAGTCTTGGAGCATGAGGTGATAAAGATTCTTGAGGTTTATCAATAGCTTCTTGCATTTTTTCTAAAATATGCAATCTGGCTGAGCGAGCTTTTTTTATTGCATCTGAAATTATAGAAACTGGCAATCCAGTAATTTTCATATCCATTTGTAATGCAGTTATTCCTTTTTCAGTTCCAGCAACTTTGAAATCCATATCCCCAAGAAAATCCTCAATCCCCTGAATATCTGTAAGTATTCGAACTTCCTTACCTTCTTTAATTAATCCCATAGCAGTGCCACTTACTGGAGCTTTTAATGGAACACCAGCATCTAATAAAGAAAGTGTACTTCCACAAACAGAACCCATTGAGGTAGAACCATTAGAGCTTAATACCTCGCTGACTACTCTTAAAACATATGGGAATGTTTCTTTACCAGGGAGTACTGGAATTAGTGCTCTCTCTGCTAAAGCCCCGTGACCAATTTCTCTTCTCCCGGGAGTTCTCATGGGCCTAGTTTCTCCTACTGAATAAGGAGGAAAATTATAGTGATGTAGATAAGTTTTCTCAGTACTTGGATTTAAATCATCCATTTCCTGAGCATCACTTGGAGTCCCAAGAGTAGTAGTAGATAAAACTTGAGTTAGACCCCTCTGGAATAAGGCGGAGCCATGTACTCTTTTCGGAAGTATTCCAGCAGAAGCAGATATCTTCCTGACTTCGTCAAGATCTCTCCCATCAACACGTTTACCATCATTAATAATTTGAGATCTCATTAATTTTTTGGTTAACTTTTTAAAGTCTGAATGTATTAGTTTTTCATTTTCTGTAGTAAGAACTTTTAATTGATTATCATCTTTAAGTGAATCAATTTTAGTTTGAACTTCAAGTTCTATTTTTTCTAATTCAATATCTCTCTCTTCTTTGGATAGATCAAATTTCTTTAAAACTTGATCTATTGATTTCGTACAGTTTTTTTCTAAATATGTAGCTAATGTTTTGTCATCTTCTGGTTCTGAAGGCTTAACCTGTTTTATTCCCAATTCTTTAAGAAGATTTTCTTGGGCTTTAATTAACTCGGTTACAGCTTCATAACCGAAATCTATAGCTTCAATAGTATCCTGTTCGGAAAGTTGATTAGCACCTGCCTCAATCATTACAATTCCCTCTGGAGATCCTGCTACAACAATATCTAGATCACCTTTTTCTATTTCTCTGTAACTTGGATTTAAAATAAAGTCATCTCCTATTAGGCCAACCCTAACAGCAGCCATTGGTCCATAAAATGGAATTTCTGCTAATAAGGTTGCAATAGAAGCCCCAGTTACTCCTAAAACATCTGCAGGAACTCTTTCATCTAGGGAAAGACAGGAACCGACTATATGTATCTCGTCTCTAATCCATGAAGGGAAAAGTGGCCTCATTGGCCTATCTATTAACCTTGCTATTAATGTAGCTCTTTCAGGAGGTCTTCCTTCTCTTCTCATGAATCCTCCAGGGATTCTTCCAGCAGCATATAATTTTTCCTCATAATCGCAAATTAGAGGAAGAAAGTCTGCAGGTTGTTTCTTCGTTGTTTTTGTTGCAGTAACTAATAAAGATGTGTCTCCACATTCGATCATTACAGATCCTCCTGCTTGAGGAGCATATAGTCCGGTAGTTAGTCGTATCTCTCGTCCGTCAAACGTGATCGACGTATTTTTTCCTTCCACTTTTTAAATTATAAATCTATACATAATTTATTCTTACATCTCA
>MDTE01073045.1_pt1 | contig 11758 bp, 6 predicted proteins | sample 811231 | NCBI WGS metagenome assembly MDTE01 (sample SAMN05326651, study PRJNA326480) | marine metagenome | isolation source: seawater | place: Indian Ocean: Red Sea | collected 2010
CTCGAACTTAAAACCAACCAGTTCATTGCTGAAAAGAAAGCCCGCCATGCTCAACGCCGTGAAACAGCTGAATTACACGATCATCCTTTGCGACGATATGGAGCTTATGAAAGCCTTTTACCGCGACCTTTTCCCCTTCCCAATCCGCGGCGACGGCGAAACAGGCCTGGGCTTCGAGACCGGAGCGACACAATTTTCGCTGCGCAAACGCACCCGCCATTACGACGGTCAAGGTACTCGCAACGACCTGCCCGGCGTGCAGATTGCCTTCCGCGTCGAACCCGACGAAGTGCAGGAATGCTACGATATACTCGTTGCCAAAGGCGTCAGAATCATGGAAGCGGTAACAGACCAGCCCCGCGGCCACCGCACGATATATTTCGCCGACCCCGAGGGCAACCAGCTCGAAATTTACGCCGAAATCTAATCGGCGGATTGAGCGAGCCTAATAATTCGCCCACTTAGGGCGTGAGTATGCTGGTATCTATATAGTTTTTCGGACCGGCATAGGTTGTGGCGAAGGTCTTATCATCAAGCGGCCCCGGTGGTCTGAGTTCGGCTCTCGTTGTCCCGGTCCGCTAAGCGTTTGGTGTGGGGTGATCTCTAATAGTACGCCAAGGCGAAGACTCAAAGGCAATAGAGCTTGCGGTTTCTGCCGCTATATGTGGGCAGGAGAAAATCAAATCTCAATGGACTAATTTCTTGTTGGTGACGGGAAAATTTCCTTATTTATAAGTCCAGTGACAACTATTACACGCGGAGGATCCCATGTTTGATATCGGTATTTTCGCGCCATTCGGCGACGACCACCAGCGCAATCTCGCCTTTTGCAACGACACTGCTGTGCGCCACATCGTTCTCTCCGTCGGCAACGTTGAGCAGGAAGAGAGCGGCGTCCCCGCCGCCCAACCACTCAAAGACCTGGCCATGCGCTACCGCGACGAAGGCGTCCAACTCGCCGGCCTAACGCCGCCCAGGATCCCCCAGGCCGTTTTCGAAGACCCCGCCGTCAAAGAGCGGGAGCTACAAACTATGGGACGCCTGCTAGAGCGAATGGGTGCCGCCGGGATACCCTATGTCCACAATTACCTCAATGTCGATCCGATCGAGGATGAGAGTCGGCGTCCCGCACTCTGGGAAGGCCTCATCGCCTTCTACCAGGAGCTGATCCCCAAAGCCACGGAAGCCGATGTCCGCATCTCCACCCACCACTTCCACGTGCCCAATCGGTTGCTGTGGAATTTCGAAACGATGTCCACACTGCTCAACGAGGTATCTAGTCCACACAATGGAATCACGTTTTGCCAGGGCAAGTCGCAACTGGCCGGTGACGATCTCTGCGCCGACATTCTCGCCTACGGCGATCAGATTACCATGTTCCACATCCGCGATATCGTCACCAAGGTCGAGTCTTCCGTGGACCCGATCATCGCCAAACGACTGGCGGATATGGGTTATTTGGAAGTGGAGTTCGGAAGCGGCGAGGTTGATATGGTCGGCTCTTTCAAAGCGCTCAAACAGATCGGTTACACCGGGCAGATATACCCCGAGCACTTCCCCTCTGTCGCCGGCGATTCGGCTGCAGGTCTGGCGATGACCATCGGCTATATACGAGCCATGGACCAGGCTCTGACGTAACGGCCGCTTTGGCCCCTTAGTTAGCTCCGGCCTGGTCGCGCACCACACCGGGTGTCCATGACCTACTCCACTCGTCCCCAAGCCCTCTTCGTCGATACCCGGTCAAAAAACGCCCGTGCCATTCTCTCCGAGCTGGGGGTCAGCTTTACGGTCAATCTGGCCAGTGCCGACCTCATCTGGATGCGGAGTAACTATCCGCAGATCTACGACCAGCTGCAAGAATATCAGCTCCTCAACCATATCCCGAATGAGGACGCCCTGGTCGATAAAGGCAACCTCACCGACCACTTGACCGCACGGAGTCGAACTCGCACAGAGACCGACTTGCCGTCGAACACGTTCTATCCGTGCACTTATCGCCTCTACGACGAACGCGAACACCAGACTTTTTTTGCGCAGTCGCCCGAGTGCGACCGTGCGGATGAGCCGTGGATTTTAAAACCTACCGACGAGTCCAGAGGCATTGGTATCCGCATTGAGTGGCAAGTCGAGAGAGTGCGGCGGGTTTATCAATGCCTGCAAAGAGAGAATCCCGAGAGCGACTATATCGTCCAGCGCTATATCCGCAATCCGCTGCTCTTATCGGGTCGCAAATCCGAAATCCGTCTCTACTGGCTCATTGCCAACCTCGATCCACTGATAGTGCTATTGTACCGGGAAGGCACCGTTCGCCTCAATACCCTACTTTTCGTCTGGGCGACTACGATAACCCCCTAGTACACTTGACCAACATCTACCAGCAAAAAAAAAATCCCGACTACGTTCCCGAACTACGGCTCAAGTGGACTTTCACCCAATTGCAGACCTATATCACCGACCAGTTCGGCTCCAGCCAATCCGACTTCATCGCAGCGCGATTTAAGCCTCTGTGCAAGCGATATCTGGCCTGCGCGGTCGAAGCGGCTATCGAAAAGCTGGCCGAGGTCCCGCCCAAGGGACACTTCTTCGGCCTCTACGGCGCCGATATCATCCTCGATGACACGCTCCACCCTTGGCTAACCGAAATACAGTATGAGCCAGGTCTGAGCCATGACGATCCCGTCAAACATCAAGTCGTCCCCTCCATGCTCCGCGAGGCCGTGCAAATCGTCCTTGAGATCCAGCAGCGCAAGCGTCGGGAAGAGTCTTTGGCTCAATTGGATACCGTAAAAAACTTCGAGTGGATCATCGACGAAAGATAGTCTGCAGTTGCTTCATACCTTTGCCATTTTTCCCATAGGTGAATTCATACACGACCCCAATCGTTATCATCCCTCTTTATTAATAGACCGGTAAATCACTTCTTGTATCTTCGTCCTGATATTATGCTTGATCAGCTTTCTATTGCCGGCATCAGGGTGGATCCGGTTCGATAGAAATACATAAACTATATTCTCTTCAGGGTCTGCCCATGCCATGGTGCCGGTAAATCCGGTATGTCCATAGCTATCCCCTGATATGCATTGGCAGGTAGGTCCGTCCTTGCTGTAATCCATTTCTGGTCTATCAAAGCCGGCGCCTCTTCTGTTTCCCTCATCGCAAAACTGGCATTGCGTGTACTGTTTTAAAATAGCCGAGTCCAGGTACTGGGTTCCGCCATACCTGCCATTTTGCAGGAGCATCTGCATGAAGACTCCCACATCGTTGGCATTGGCAAATAATCCTGCATGGCCTCCAACTCCGCCCACTAAGGCCGCGCCGGAGTCATGTACATCACCGTGAACCAATTGTTTCCTGAATACCTGATCATCTTCCGTGGGTACGATCCGATCCAAGTCAAATTGGTTTCTGGGCAAATACCCCAAGGTTGGTATTCCCAATGGGGAATAAAAATGGTCATCTGAATATTCTTCTAAAGGCTGGCCTGCGATGTCTTCAATGATGGGTTTTAGAAAATAATATCCAAGGTCACTATAAAAATATTCGCGTTTTTCTCTAAGCGGAGTTTTGAGTATTTGCTTCAATATGGAATCAGAGAAGGAAGAGGTGGTGTACAGTCCATCCGCGACCCTTATGGGATGAGCAGCGGTTTTTTCGCCCCTATAGATGCCCGGCCTATGGATGACGTTGGTTTCAGGTCTTCTTTCTCCGGATTTATAGGTAGTCTCTTCTGCCGTTTCTAGCCAGAATGGAGTCCATAAATTCAATCTTCCATGGTGGGCCAGGATTTGTCGCAGGGTAATGTTCTTGTACTCAGAGTTGCCAATCTCCCTATAATAGTATCCCAGAGTGCTATCCAGATGAATTCGCTTTTCTTTCTCCAATTTGATAAGGGCGGCGGTAGTGGACAGTATCTTGGTTATGGAGGCCAGGTCGTACAGGTCCTGATTATCAACCCGGTTCTTTTTCTCATAGGTATGGTAGCCAAAAGACTTACTGTAAATCACGGTACCTTCTTTGGCTATGAATATCTGACAACCAGGCGTATATCCATTGCTAATGCTATAATGGGCTAGGCTGTCTATCGCAGCCAGGTCGCTTGTCTGTATTCCAACACTTTCGGGCCAGGAGTAATTCAATCGTATGGGACCGGAAGTGGTTAAGCCCGATCCGGCAGGAAGCTCTTTTGAAATACTGACCGGCAGCTTTCCGCTGGCTGGGATACCGCCAAATAATAGCTGGGCAGCAAGTTCCTGCTCATCCTGCTCATTGGCGTAAGCTACCAGCAGGGCCTCGGTATTCATCAGGGATTTGATCCGTTTAAGGCCGTAGGGGTTGGCAAAGGCGGTCAGTACGGTCTTTTTCTTGGCATTTAAGTTGTTGATCATCTCTGCACATTGGCTGGAAATGCCAAAGCTTTTTGCGGGGCTGTTGGTATGGCTGTGAATGCTGGCTAGTATCAGGTTGTATTCTTCCAGGGCGAACATGGTTTTAGCAATTTGCTTTGGGGAGGGTTTGGCCGGTAGGGAAAAGTGCCTCACCTCCATGTACTTATCCATCATATTCTGGAAAGAGGTATTGGCAGCAGAGGAGTTGCCTATTGCCAGGGAAGCAATTCGCAAGGTATCCAGGCTTTTTAGCGGTATGATATCGTTTTTATTAATGGGTAAGGTGAGGGATGCCGCTATTAATTTACTTTTTAAAACCCGAGCGTGATTCGTATTTAATCTATGGATTAAACTGTCTATTTTGATGTCCTTAAATCGATGCGCTTGCATCCATTCTTTTGCCTTTAATATTTTGTGGCATCTGCGATCGATTTCCTCCTGGCTTATCGCTCCATTGCTAATAGCCTTTTTGATTTCTTCAATGGCTTTCGGAATGTCCTCGGAAAAAAGCAATACATCATTACCTGCGATCAATGCTTTTGGTTCCGCCATTCCAGGTGGGTAATAATCGCTCACTCCTTTCATATTGAGTGCATCGGTAAAGACCAGCCCATTAAAGCCCAATTCTTCTTTTAACACCGCAGTTACGGTATTGTGCGATAGGGTGGTCGCGGTATTTTTCTCGTTTTCAAGAGAGGGAATGTATAAGTGGGCGATCATGATGCTGCCTAAACCCCCGTCAATTAGCTTCTTGAACGGGAATAGCTCCAGGTTATCCAGCCTTTTTCTGTCGTGGAGAATGACGGGCAGTGAGACGTGGGAATCTCTATCCGTATCGCCATGGCCGGGAAAATGCTTTGCATTGGCCAGGATGCCATGGTCCTGCAGACCTCGCATATAGGCAATCCCCTTTGAAGCAACCTTGTCCCGTACCTCTCCAAACGATCTGTAATTGATCACCGGTTTTTTGGGGTTGCTGTTGACATCAACTACAGGGGCAAAATTGATATGGATGCCCAGTTCCTTAAACTGTCTCGCAATCTCTGTGCCCATCTCATATATCAGGTGATTATCCTTTATTGCGCCAAGAGCCATTTGGTAGGGAAATTTCATCGTGCTATCCAGCCGCATGCCAAGTCCCCATTCTCCATCAAGCGCTATCATGAGCGGTACTTTAGCCAGGCTTTGATAATGATTGGTCAACCGGGCCTGCCTTATCGGGTCACCTTGTAAGAAAATCAAGCCACCGATTTTTTGTTTCTCGACCAGATTCGTAATCGTAGTTGCATGGTCTGGGCCTTTATTCGAGTAGGCTGCTGCCATAAAAAGCTGTGCAATCCGCTCTTCTGCATTGAGGCTGGTAAATACCGAGTCCGCCCAGGGTGTCTCAGAGCGTAAATAGGGGGGCGATGGATTTGTTTGTATTATTGGTTTGTCTGAGGGGTTCGAAAATCCACTAAGTAAAACAAAAAGCATTATTATAATTCCAGATCTTGCCATATATGTACACGCCCATTTTTGTATGGTATTGCCTTCAAAGCGGGTTCCTTCAGCCATCGGATCAGCCTCGTCCGAAGCGGGCACCGCACCAAAGCCCCTAGCCAGGTAGAAAAGACAGTACAAAGACATCCACACCACCTAATCCGGTTCCCTAGAAGGCGTTTGAATTTCCTATACTTTTTGGGTCATGCGGCAAGGTGAGACCCGGTTGGTGGTTGTTCTGTTTTATTCAAAGAACCCTTCGTCGTGAGGCCGCAGGTCTATTTCGAAGCACCAGGCGCCTCGGTCCTGCTGTACCAAATCCGAATAGGCCTGGGCGACCGCGTCGGTATTGAGCAGGGGTTCGTCTTTTTCACTATGCCCGCTGGTGCGCAGGTCGGGGGTGTCCAAAACGCCGTCAATGATGATGTGGGCGACGTGTATTCCTTTAGGCCACAACTCGCGCGCCAGCGACCAGGCCAGACCACGCACTGCAAACTTGGCGCTGCTGAAGGCCGTGGCACCCGCTCGACCGCGAATCGCCGAAGTGGCCCCGGTGAAGAGGATGGTCCCGCTGCCTCTGGATACCATGTCGGCGGCGGCTTCCTGCGAGCAGAGCATTGAGCCATAGGCGCAGACCCGCCAAGATTGTTCAAAATCTTCCGGTGTCAGAGCGAGGAATTCCTTCCAGGCGGCATTGCCGGCATGATTGATCATCAGGTCGACTGGACCTAGCTGGTCGCGCACCTGAGCAAAGCTCTGGGCGACCTGTTCTTGGCTGGTTATATCGGTGGGCAGAGGCAGGGCGGTCTGGCCCTTCTGGCGTACTTCGTCGGCCAGTTCCTGGATGTAGTCGGGCGAGCGCGCCAGCAAAGCGACCTGATATCCCTCAGCGGCGAATTTTCTTACTAAAGACGCTCCCAGGCCGGAGCCTATGCCGGAAATTACAGCTGTTCTGGACATGGTTTTTCTCCTTATCTCAACACATTCCCCGTTTTCGCAATGCTAATCACAGCCGCCATTTAGTGCCCATCAGGCAGGGCTTTTCACCCTTCTGATCGACCTGGTAATATACAGTCAGTATAGAGCCATCTGCGAGTTGTACAGAGGCTGGATAACCAAGGTCGGCGTTTGGCGCCGTAGGGAACACTCGCTCGGTGGCCACATCCCAAGTGTATCCCCCATCCTCGCTGATGCAGGCACGTTGCCCAAAAGGAGGCATGCGCAGACCGTATACCACCAACAGGCGATCGTCTTGAAGACGCACCGCGTGCGGGGGAAATCCGAGCATGGACGTTGTGCGGGCCGGTGTCCAGGTGTGGCCCCCATCCTCGCTGATGGACTGAAAGACGAAACGGTCATCTGGTTCGATTCCGCCTATGCGGAAAAGTCCGATGAGCGTACCGTCTGCGGCTTCTACCAGATGGGGTTCTCCAAGCCCTCGGTGTGCGGTCTCCGGCGCATGGGAAACGGTACCGATCACCTTCCACGAACGACCGTCATCGGTAGATTCTTCGGCGATCACCTGTCGATCTCCCTTGTCATTGCCCAGATAGAGCAACCTGCCATCGCTCAGCTGAACCGGTCCGTGGGGGGCGAACGATTCTACGCGAATCGGATCGTTCCAGGTCTGTCCACCATTCTCTGATCGCTGTATCCAGCTTCCGAGCCATCGCTCCCGAGTTGCGGCGTTGATGGTCGCAGCGTGTTGCTCGTAGTCTGCCTCCTGTTCAAATTCCACCGTCGTTATCCAACTTGCCAGAAGGGTACCCTTGGCCGTTTCAATAATACCGGCATCGCGGTCGTCGAGCGGTGAATCGCGAATTATATCCGCAGCACTCCAATTCTCGCCGTCGTCGCAACTGCTGATGAGATGAGTCTTACCCCAGGGGCAGACGTGAGAGTCCCGGTCGCCGGAGAAAACGATCAAGAGCTCCCCCGATTTGAGTCGCGCAATCGACGGCCAACCTATATAGCGATCCGGTTGTTTGCAGATTACCCGGGTCCACAAAGAGTCAGCGGGTTGAGGCATGGTCATAGCTCCAGATGAATTATTGGCGATTGGTCTCGTAGAGCACTGGGAACGAGCATACTACTATACCCAAATTTTCATCTGCACGCGCTCTAGAACTGAAGCCTGCTGCCAGCATAACTTGGAAGAGGGCTTTTGCATTTCCTATACTTATCGATACGGTCGGTGGAGACAAGCGTTTGTCGATCATGCCGGGCAACCTTTGAACTGTGCCGCCGCTCTATGCCGTCATAACGCCTGACGGATGCTCTGAATACTGAAGGGCGCAAGTCCTGTTGGGCACCTATTGATCTTGGCATAAGTTGCCCACTCTGCGCCGAGTCGCTAGGTTTGGCCCGGTACGCCAGGAGCCATGCCATGCCCAACCCCAAAAAGACCCTGCGCCGCACCGCGCTGCTCACCTTCCCCAGCCACTCGCTCAAAGCCTCCGTCCTCGACGAGATCGTCGCCGCCGGCTTCACCGATGTCGGCGCCGGTGTTGCCGCCGAATCCGTCATCGAGAGCCAGGGTTTTTCCCTAGAGCAGGGCCGAGAACTGGCCGTTCTGTGCCAGCAGCGCGGCCTCGGCCTCGTCGCCTTCACCGGCTACCAGATCTATTTCCCCGAACGCATCGCCCTTGAAGACCCCAAACGCCTGCTGGTCACCAGCGACGGCCACAGCCTGCAAAAACCCTACCAGCAGGACGCCGACCGCATCACCTTCGCCGAAATCGGCGATGTTTCGCTCTGTCCCTTCCAGCCCAAAAACAAAGCTTGGTATTTGGAGCAATTGCTCCAAATCAGCCGCTGGCCCGCCACCTGCGAAATCCACCTCAATGACGAGGCCAGTCTGGCGTGGTTCGGGAACTGGAAGATGGGTTGCTACTGCGACTACTGCCGGGCGCAGTTCAGGGAAGTCGCTGGCGCCGACCCGCCAGTGGAGCGCGACTGGGACGACCCCTTGTGGTACGCCTGGATCGAATACCGATTTGACCAGTGGATTGCCGTCCACGCCGAGTTCCGTGCCGAAATACACAAAGTCCGCTCCGATATCGCGGTTGGACAGCAGCACAGCCCGGCCATCCCCGAGCGCATGTACAATGCCTATCTCTACGGCATCGACTTAGCGCGCCAGGTCAAAACCCTCGACGTGGTCTGCACCGACCCCTACCACTACAACCACGCCAAGGAATTCAACCACCGGCCGCATCGCCGTATCCTCACCGAGGGTGTCCGTAGCCTGATGGGCGCCGCCTATGGCTGCCAGGTCGATATTTACACCCAGGCCTTTATGCCCAATACACTGGCCGTGCCCATGGGCCGTCAGGACGGGCTATTGGAGGGCGTCGTTCCCTTCGCTCTCGGCGCGGACATGGTCGTTCCCTTCACCTATGAATTGATGAAAATCATCCCCGGCTTTTTCGAAGCCTTCCAGGACACCCGCAACCTCCTGCCCGTCTTCGCTGCGCACGATCCCTATGCCTTCGCCACCGTGGTGATGCCGCACCAATCTGAAGTACGCGGTCACCACCAGTCCCACTGGGGCATCGAGCACCTGCAAAAACTCGTCGATATCTTCTACCAGACCGGCCTCTCCTGGCGCTGGTGCTGGGACGGCCGCCTCACCGACGACACCAGTGCGCTCAAAGGTCCGCTGATCCTGCCGGAGGCGCACTGCTTGACCGCCGAACAAATCGCCGCCGTCCAGACCCTCGCCGGCCGCGGCGAGGGTCTGCTGTGGATCGGTAATATGCCCGATGCGCCCTGGTCTGGCAGCGGTTCCTGCCCGCTGCCCGCGCCTATAGAATACGGCACTTTTCCAGTGGACCTGGACCCCGACCACCCGCTGACCGCCGAACTGAGTGATCCGCTGGTCCTGGCCAGTTGCGTCGAGTACCACGGGCCGCCCGGGGAGGTCGTCGGTACCATAGAAGGCCGCCCCGCCCTGGTCCTGCGCGAAGCCGACGGCGGCCGTGAAGCCTGGATCGCCGGCATCCCCATCCGCGACTACGCCCAGAGCCGCGTCTATCGCTTCAACCAGCCGACCTCGAGCATCGAGGTATTGCAGCGCCTGATCCTGTGGACCGCCAACGCCACGCCCTTGATGCGCCTCGACCCCTATCCACCGCCGGACGAGTACCGCACTCTGCGCCCCTCCGACCGTCGCAATATGCCCCCGGTCGAACTCCTGCCCATGATCGGTGATGAGACCCTGCTCGCCATCGTCTTCCCCTATGTACCTCTTGGCTGCCAGACCTCGCTGTTGATCGAGCTTCCGTCAGAACAGACTCTGCGCAGCGTCGTCGATCTATGGTCCGGTCGCGACTGGACCGATCGCGTCGAGCAAGGAGACGGTGTCTGGCGGATCCCGCTGGACATCCCCGGCGATCTCGAATTCCTGGCGCTTTCGCTCGCCTGCGAGGAATTATGATCAAACTAAAACTCGCCAAAGCGGAGCTGAATCGCGTCTCGTTGAAAGTAGACCTGCAAGGTCACGACGGTGCCTATATCTATCGCGCCCGCCGCGCCGCCGGCCCCTACGAAGAAGTCGGCGTCGCCCGCGACGACACCTATGTCGACACCGCCGACCTCGAAGCGGGCAAAATCTATTACTATCGCGCCGCACCCTGGCTCAACCCCTGGTACTATCCCGAACCCGCCGACCTCTCCGCCATCCGTCCCATCAAAGCACAAGTCCCGCGGGCGCCCAAAGAGAAACGCCTGACGCTCACCCGCAAACGCCAGACCTTCACTCTCCGCCTCGGTGGCCACCTAGACGAGAACAATACCGTCACCAAGGGACCGGAAGAATACTGCCCCGGTCCCGGGCACACGAATCCTCCTTACGACCAGATCTTCGAGCCCAACCTCTACGTGGCGATCGAAAATACCGGCGACACCGATGTCGAAAATCCTCGCGTTGTCGCCAATGGCCGGCGCGACTGGTTCTCCATCGAGGCCATGGCCCGCGAGATCCTCCAGCGCGCCGGTGGCCGACGTGCTTCAGAGGGCGAAAAGGCGCTCGCCGTCTGGCAATTTCTCGTCGATGAGGTCTACGACAGCCGCGCCGGTCTGTCCTGGCGCGACAGCTTTGCCGACCCGGTCAAGCTCTGCAATGTCTACGGCTTCGAAGGCTGCGTCGCCAATGCCGTGGCCAGCAGTCGTCTGGCCCGTGCGCTGGGCTTAAAAGCCCGCGAAGTCTGGATGGGCGATCTGGCCTTCATCGACGGCTATGGCCGCGGTCGCGTCTGCAGCCACGCGATCTTCGAAGCCCATGCCGAAGGAACCTGGCAGTTCTTGGACACCGACCTGATGGTCTTCTTCCTCAACCGCGATAACCGCACCGTCGCCTCGGTCGAAGACCTCGCCCGCGACTTCGACCTGGTGCGCCGCTCGCACCGCAACCTCGGGCTTTGCGGCCGCGATATGCCGGATAAAGTTTACTACGAGCGGTACTTCCAAGAGCGCATGCTGATCTATCCCCCGGGCGACGCCAATCTCGCTGCCCATCCTTCTCCCCACACTATGGTCCTGCGCCTGCGTCCCGGTGAGAAGCTCATCCGCTACTGGGACAATATCGGCAAAAACGTCGTCCGTTCGCCGTATTTGCACCCCGACGTGCGCTTTGCAAACGGCAAACTCGTCTACCGGCCCGATCTGCGTCAGCCCCTGGCGTTAAAAGGCCTGGAAAGCGCGCAGCACATAGCGCGCGGAAGATCCCGCTCCGCCCCCGCGCTGCATCCAGAACGCAGCGGACAGCCCGCCGAACTGGTATGGAAAATCACCTCGCCCTACGCTATAGCTGGTGCCCGCGTCGGATTCAAATGTCGCCGCCAGACCCGCGCAGACGGTCTCGAAGTACTGTTTTCTAAAGACGGCCATAA
>MDTE01028439.1_pt1 | contig 11757 bp, 10 predicted proteins | sample 811231 | NCBI WGS metagenome assembly MDTE01 (sample SAMN05326651, study PRJNA326480) | marine metagenome | isolation source: seawater | place: Indian Ocean: Red Sea | collected 2010
AGAAAGTAAAACTAAATATACATTTTGCCTTTTTATTTCTTAATCTATTAAATTATAAAAGCATATATAAATAAGTTGGATTTAATAATAAAATAATATTAATACAAGTATTTATTTGAAAAAGAAAGATTCATTGATTAAGAGCTATATACCTGAAATAGAGGGTTTAAGAGGTTTCGCAATAATAAATGTAATTATTTATCACTTGAATCCAAATATTTTGCCTGGTGGATTTTTGGGAGTAGATATTTTCTTTGTCATTTCAGGTTTTTTAATAATGGCATCAATTCAAAAGGGAATCAAGGAATCAAATTTTAGGTTTATACCCTTTATTAAAAATTTTTATAATAAAAGATTTAAACGAATCTTTCCTACATTAATTGTTTATTTTTTAATATTTTTTTTAATTACTCTTTTTCTGGATCCAAATCCGGGTATTCCCATAAGGACAGGCGCAAGCTCACTTTTTGGGATTTCTAACTTATATTTAGGAAAAAGCAACTTAGAATATTTTGGCCATGAATTAAGTTCAAATCCATTTCTAATTACATGGAGTCTTTCTTTAGAAATACAATTTTATATATTATTTCCAATTTTAATTTTTCTTATAAGGAAATTTTTTTCTATTGAGTTCTTGAAATTAATACTTATTTTTTTAACTTCATTTTCAGCGTTTTATTTTTTAAATAATCAAGAATTTTATTTTTCACCACTAGCTAGAATATGGGGAATAATTATTGGGAGCTTAGCATATCTATATAGTTTAGAAATTAATAGCGAAAATTTATTGATTAAGAAAATTAATTTGAATTTAGTTGTTGCTTCTATTATTTTAACTACTTTTGTTATTTTCAAATATACATTTATTAATCATTTTATAGTCGTTATTTTTTCTTCAATATTATTAATTAGTAACTTCAAGAAAAATTCAATAATTTCTAAAGTTTTTAAGAGTAAATTTTTAATGAAAATCGGTAAAAGATCATATTCTTTATTTTTATGGCATTGGGGTCTAATTACTTTTTTCTTTTGGGCTGGAATTAATTTTAATATTTTTACTATATTTTTATACTTTGGCTTAACTTTAATTTTTTCCGAACTTAATTATAAATATGTTGAGAAACCTTTTTTATCTAAAATCAAATTTAAATTTAAAAAATATTTAGTACTTCTATTTTTAACTATTACTCCTTTGACTTTATTATCTGCACTAAAAAATAGATACAAGCTTTTAAACATAGCTAGTAATTTCACTCCTGAACTTAATAGGACTTTTCAATATGTTGAAAGTTCTTTATCTAATGAAGATGAATATTTTGAACTTATACCAAAACTTTATAGAAAGAACCACGATTCTCGTGGAATTTTTAAACCTAATAAAAAAACTGTATTTTTAATTGGAGATAGTCACGTCGCAAATCATATTCCTAGTTTTCTAAAAGCTACTTATGAATTAGAAAAATCTTTTTCACTAATAAAAATAAAATCAAGTTTTTTTTCAAACGATAGTAATAGAAAATTTACAAACTATAAACAAAAAGTAGATTTAATAATGAAATTATTGAGAAATTCAATTGATAATGGCGATATTTTAATTTTTGCTACTGACTTTAATGATTTAAAAGATAAAACTAAAAACAAATTATCTAGGGTTGCTATTTCTGAGATGAGAGTGAATTTAAAAAAAATTACAGATATTTCTAAAGATAACAACTCAAAACTTTTACTTATAGATTTATTACCAATACCTTGCTTAGAAAAAGGACCTGATTATTTTAATCCTAAGGGTGATAAATTTTTAGAACAAAAAAATAATTTTTTAAAGTCACAAAAAGCTGATGAAATAAGAAAAAATTGCGATTATCCAATACATCTATTAAAAGAATATAGGATTGAAATGACAAAAATTTATAAAGATCTATCAGTTTCCCATGAAAATGTTGAATATCTTGACTTTTCTGAAGAACTTTGTAAAAACAAAGTTTGTAGTCCTATTGATATTAATAATCAATTTATTTATGTTGATCAAAGTCCACATATTAGCTTAGAAAAGAGGTTCATTTTAAAAGATAAATGGAAGGAATACTTAAATAAATTTCTTTAATAATCATTTACTAATTTCTATCTCATTTAATAAATTTGAATTTGTCTACGATTTGAATTAGAACTTATTAATACTGAATTTCTGAATATACTGGGATATCAAGATTTTCTGCTCCCTTTAAAAAACTTAGCTCGATTATGACTGATAAAGCTAAAATTTTTTTGTTTTTTATTTTTAACATATCCTGAACGCATTTGGCTGTCCCTCCAGTTGCTAACAAGTCATCTACTATAACAAATTTTTCGAATGGCATGATCGCTGATTCTTGAATAGATAAGCTATCTACTCCGTATTCTAATCCATAACTTCCTTTAATAATTGAGCCAGGTAATTTATTTTTTTTTCTTGCCATTATTAATGGCTTTTTTAGGGTTTTGGCTATGGCGCTTCCAAAAATAAATCCACGAGCATCTATTGAAATTATAGCTTCAGTATCTTTAAAAACAGGATAGGTTGATATTTTCTCAATTAGATCATAAAACAATTTCGGATCCAAAAGAATTGGACTTATATCTTTAAAAACAATATTCCTTATTGGGAAGTCTTTATAATCTTTGATGGAATTTTTTAATCTTTCTGATAACATAGATCTAATATTTTTTCCAATTATATTGCTTAAAAATAAAAAGAAATATTCTCATATTGGGATTCTTTCTGCAATGCCTGAGGAAGTAGGATCGATTTTGGACAATCTCCATAATATAAAGTCATCAAAGTTTGGCGATTTTAAACTATTTTCTGGTAAGTTGATTCTCGATAATTTAGAAGAAGTTTTAGTTACTACTGCATGGAGCGGATGGGGGAAGGTGAGTGCGGCAAGAGCAACAACAAGATTATTGACTTCAAATCTTAATCAAAAACCAATTGAAATTATCGTTTTTACTGGTGTGGCTGGTGCTGTGGATAAAAATTTAAAACAATGGGATGTAATACTTGCTAATTCAGTTATTCAACATGATTTAGATGCAAGGCCTTTTTTTGGGAAATATGTAATTCCTGCTGTAAATGATGAAAAAATTTATCCCAATAGAGTTTTATTGGAAAAAGTGTTTATTGAATTAAAAAAAGAATTAAAAAATAAAAGTTTTTCAAGATTTGGGTCAATATATAAAGGTTTGATAGCTACTGGTGATATGTTTCTCTCCAATAGAAAAAAAATAAATCAACTTTCTGAAGAAATATCAGGACTTTCTGCCGTAGAAATGGAAGGTGCAGCATTTGCACAAGTAGCTTTTCAAGAAAAGATAGATTGGTTAATCATGAGAGTAATTTCTGATGAAGCAAATGAAAATGCATACTACGATTTTAATCAGTTTTTAAACGAATATAAATCTAGCTCTTTTAATCTTATTCAATGTCTCATAAATGTTTTAATGAAAGAACTAAAATATTAATTTTGTGAAAAACAGTACATACCTTAAGTTAATTTTTTAAAACAATAATCGTTAAAAAAATTTGTTTATTTAAATTCATTTTATATAAAATCAAACTTTCGAATATTTTTGCTCAAGATATATTTTATTAGTACATAGCTGAATAAATCACTACAACGAATTGGATATTTTGGATTTTTAAAATTTACTTAAAGACTCAAAAATATAAATTTTTTTTATTTTGAAGTAATATTGCATGAAAAGATCAAAAATCTTTTCTTTTCTTAAATACCAGCAAAAAAAGATGATAAAAATAATTGCAACTATAGGTCCAGAAACTAACAATGTGGATTCAATTACTTTTATTAGTAAATATGCAAAGATTCTAAGACTTAATGGAAGTCATGCAGACCTTAAATGGCATAGTGATACTGTGAGGATGATTCGCGGGGTTAGCCCTGATTTGATTATTCTCCTAGATATTCCAGGAATAAAACCTAGGACTAATAATATGTCTAATCTAGAAATAAAAAAAGGACAAGAAGTTAATTTTTATTATGGAAAAGAAATTTCAGAAGGAGGGATACCTCTTACTAGGCAACTTCCTAAGTGTAAAAATATGCCTTCAAGTTTTTCATTAAATGATGGTCAACATTTTTTTAAAACAATTTCCTTAACTGAAAATTTAGTAAAAGGCATATCACTTTCAAGTTTTATTCTTGAAACTAAGAAAGGTCTTAATATACCCGGAGGAGAATATGACGATGATGTACAAAGAGATAATATTTTGAATTTTTTGAATGATTTTGACGATTTAGAGGTGGATGCTTATGGTGTTAGCTTTGTCCAAAATCCTTCTATTATTAGAGAATTAAAATCCACTTATCCTGAAAAAATTATTATTTCAAAAATTGAAAGCACTCAAGGTCTTTTAAATACAGAGGAAATCTGCGATGAGTCTGATGTAATAATGATAGATCGAGGGGATCTGGCGGCAGAAATAGGTGTAGAGAATCTTTATAAAGGTGTCACAAAAATATCTGCATGTTGTAAGAGATACGGCAAATCTCTCATTATTGCCACAGAGAATCTTAGTACTATGATTTCAATAAGTCAGCCAACTAAAAGTGATGTAATTTCTTTAGGACATTCAATCAACGTAGGAGCTGACTGCATAATGCTAAGCGAGGAAACAGCGATTTCACCAGAACATAGGAATATAATTGTTTGGCTTTATAATTTTCTTAAAAATTCTATGCCTTATATGTCAATTTTATCTAAGGGATCTGTTTGGAAGGATAAAGGAGATTTAATGTGGTCAGTTATAGATAATCTTCAAAAAGACCTGCCTTTTATAGTTTCATCTAGAACAGGAAAAGCCATGCAAAAAGTTCTTAGTTGTGGTTTTGAGGATGTACATCTAATAACTGATAGTGAAAAAACAAGGAAACTTGGACTTTTTTATCGCCAGGAAATTGTGGTAAATATAGATCTGGAATTTAAATTAAAGGTCCCAAGTAAACTTATTTATGATTACGTAAAGTCAAATATTGAAATAATTTTTGCTCGAAATTCTATTGCATTATCTACCTTTGTTTCTGAACCTTTTAAAGGCGCACTTGCGGATAACATAACTTTTATTGACAAGAAAAGAGTATCTCTTTAGATTTTAATAAATTAAAACTACTTTAAAAAGTAGCTTGTTATGCTTGATAATCGTGCAATTTCGGATAAACAAACAAATCCAAATAATTCTAGAGCAGAAGAATTATTAGAAAAACGTTTTCTTAAACAGTACTCGGATGAGACAAGCTCATCAATACTAGGTTTTAACAAGCTTTTGTATCATCCAGAAAAATTGGTTGGCGTCAAAAATCGTACTAATGTTTTCCCAATAACAGCTACTCTCAGCGTTGGGAATTATTGTAATCATGGTTGCAAATGGTGTTCAACAGCCTATTTTCGAGAATCAACGGCTAATAAAATAAATTATTCTAAGATTTCTTCATGGTTAGAAAAAGCTTCCAAACGCGGTTTAAAGGGGGTCGGTTATGTTGGTAATGGTGAACCCCTTGCTTTTAAATTATTTGCTGATTTAGCTAACAAAGTAGCTGAATTAAATCTTGATCAAGGTATCTTTACGAATGGTTTTTTTGTTGATAAATATGAAGAAATTTTGTTGAATCATTTCACTTACGTTCGCATTTCTCTAGATGCAGGATCAAAAGAAGTTCATTCACTTCTTCATGATACTAAGATAACTGACTATGATAAAATTATTTCCAATCTTAAAAATTTGATAGAGAAAAGAGGGAATAGAAAAAATCCAACTGTTGGAGTCCAATTTGCTACTCATCAACAAAATATTAATGATCTTGAGAAATGCGCAAGAATGTGTGTTGATATAGGTGTTGATTATTTGTCAATAAAGCCTGTTTTTAACAGGGGGACAGTGGGAGATAAAATTGAAAAGAATACCTTAACCCAAAAAGATTTTGATGATGTCTACAGAAGAGTGGCATCCTATGAAAATGCCGATTTCAAAGTATTTTATCGTCCTCAACAAGTAATAGCTGAAGAAAATCAACAAAACATGTTGGTATATAAAAAATGTTTTGCAAGTTTCTTTGGTATAAATCTTTATGAAAATGGAGACATCACTGGGTGTGGCCCACATCATGTAAAAATTGGGGATCTTGATACTGATCTTGACACTCTAGAAAACAATATTAAGGAATTAGTTGATAAATTAGATTTAGTTAAATGCCCTTCAGGTTGTCGATATCACCCTATGAATTATCAGATCCATAAAATTATCAATAATGATGATTTTTCAGGTGAGCTTCATTCAAATTTACTCTAGGTAAATTCCTTAGTTTTTTTTAAATAGATGGATCTATTAAATCAACTTAATAATTACCTTGAGGGTGCAAATTTATACAGTAAAAATTTAGCTTTAAAAAAAAATATTTGCTTTGTTGTAGGGTTACCACGTTCAGGAAGTACGTTATTGCAGCAAGTTCTAATTTCAAGATACAAAATAGGTTATATTTCTAACATTGTTGGAAAATTTTGGAAATCTCCTCTAGCAGGGGCTATTTTGCATAATTCTCTTGATAGTGATAATTATATAAGTAATTTTTTTTCTGAATTCGGAAATACAAAAGGTCCATTTGAACCATGCGAGTTTGGTTGGTTCTGGAGAGATATTCTCGATATAAATAAAGAAAATGATTTTATCGGTGAAAAAATTGATTGGAATAAACTAAATGACACACTTCAAGGAATGGCAAATGTCTTCGGTGAACCAATAATTCTTGATACACCTTTTGTCTGCGGAAATATATCTAAAATTGTAAATAAAATTGATCAAGTAAAGGTAATTCACCTCAGAAGGGATCCAATTTGCGTTTGCAATTCAATTTTTGCAGCTAGAGTTAAGAGATTTCAGGATATAAATAAATATTATGGCGCAAAGCCAAAATCTTGGTCTGAAATAAAAAAAATAAATGACCCTATCAAACAAGTAGTACATCAAGTTTATGATCTAAGAAAAGATATTGAGTCAGATTTAAAACTTCTTCGCGAAGAAGATATTTACACTGTTGAAATAGATTCGCTCAGAAAAAAACCTGCTTTAGTCTCTGATCAAATTTCTTCTTTTTTGAATGTTCAAGGTTTACCTAGAAATACCAACTATCCAAATTTTTTGAATAGGGATAAAGTCCCTTTTTTTGATGAAAGATTTAAAAAGCATTTTATGGATGAGTATAAAAATATTTTTAAAAGATAATGTTTAATCTTTTCATTTAAATTTATATCCTAATATTTTTTAAAAGTTGAAAGAACACATATTTAATTTTCAAATAAGTCTTTTATAGAATATTTTTTAAAAATTTTATTTAATAATTAATTTCTTTCAATATTAAATATGATGTATAAAAAGAATAATTTTGTAATAATCTATAAGTTTTCACTTTAGTTTCCTAAGTAAAATTATAAAATTAGTATTTTATTTTACAAAAACATTAAACCCCTGAAGACATTTTCGTTCAATGAAAATAGCAATTAATCAACCTAACTATATCCCTTGGATTGGTTATTTTGATTTGATTGATCAAGTTGATAAATTTATTTTTTTGGATGATGCTCAGTTTTCAAAAGGTTCCTTTATCTCACGCAATAAAATATCAAATTTATCTGGTAAATCTAGATGGTTAAGTTTGTCTTTAAATAGTTCTTTTTTAGGAGACGTTATTAATAAAAAAATGATAGTTGAAGGATGTCTTGATTCACATCTTGAAATCTTCTCTAACTATTACAGAAAGGCGCCTTATTTTAAAGTGGTTTATGAATTTCTCGAGTATGAGTTTAAAAAACAATCCTCTTTTAAATTAGGGAAACTTAATACAGATATAATTATCAGTATATGTAAATTAATAGGAATAAAATGTGATTTTTTTAATTCTTCCGATTCAAATAAATGTTCTTCATTTAAAAGTAGCGAGAAGGTTTTTTGTCTTATAGATCAATATCAATGCAAGAGTTATTATAATTTTTCCAAAGGTATTGAAGTTGGTCTTCATACAAAGTCAAGTTTTTCTAAGAGAGGAAAATTATTATTTAGGCAAGATTACAAACATCCAACTTATTTAAGACCTTATTTTCAGCCATATATGAGTATTGTCGATTTATTATTTTATGAGTTGACTGATTCATTAGATATCATAAGGAGTGGAAGTAATTGGACACTAATGAATCCCGAAACAATATGAAAATACCTTATATCAATATTGCAAATCATAATGTAGCTATAAAGCAAAAACTACTTGCTGCTGCAGAAAGAGTCATAAAGCATGGACAATTGATTAATGGACCAGAAGTATCGATTTTAGAAGATAAATTGTCGAAATTCTTAGGTGTTAATTACGTTGTAGGAGTTGCGAACGGGACTGCCGCTTTATATTTGAGTTTGCGTGGACTAGGCGTTGGGGAAGGTGATGAGGTTATCACAGTTGCTAATTCATATTTAGCAACTGTCTCTTCTATTGCTCTTACTGGGGCGACACCAGTTTTGGTAGACGTAGATAGTTCTATGAATTTAGACCCTAATCTTATTGAGAAAGCAATAACACCAAGAACTAAAGTCATTATGCCCGTTCATCTAACAGGTAAACCTGCAAATATGGAAGAAATTTGTAAAATTTCCCGAAAATATAATTTAGAAGTAATTGAGGATGCGGCTCAAGCTATAGGGGCTGAATATAAAGGTAATAAAATTGGAAGTTTTGGTAAAACTGCATGTTTTAGCCTTCATCCTCTAAAAAATCTCTCTGCATTGGGTGACGGAGGTTTTATAGCAACTAATGATAAAGAACTTGCAAGTTGGTTAACTAAAGCACGAAACCATGGTCATCCTAATCGAGATGAATGTGATTTTTGGTCCTTTAATATGAGATTGGATACTATACAAGCGTCTTTCTTGTTGGAAAAATTACCATTACTAGAAGAGCAAAATGAAAGTCGAAGAAGGAATGCTAATTTCTACAGAAATAATCTTTTGAATAAAAATATAGTTTTGCCAGAAGAAGAGAGCTATGAAATTTGCGTTTATCATCTATTTATGATTCGTATACAAGATAGAAATAAACTTCAAAAATATTTATATTCTAAAGGAGTAGAAACAAAAATACATTACCCAAATCCTATTCATAAACTCAAAGCATCAAAAATGATGAGTTTTGATTTGCCCTTAACAGAAAAATACTCAAAAACTATTTTAAGTTTGCCAATTTATCCGGAATTAAAGAAAAATCAATTAGATAATATTGTAAAATTAATTAATGAATATAAATTCTAAACTTTTATATACTCTTAAAGTCTTAAGAAATCTAAAAATTAGAGATTTAAAGGAACTTATAATTTTATTCAAATCTTTGATAAAAGGTTGGAAAATTTTTGTTGTATTTAGCCCCCGAATTGGTCACCAATTACTAAATACTCTAGCATTTACGTTTTATATCTCACCTGAAGAAGCTTCTAAATTAAAGCTAGCTGTTTCGAATCCAAAACGCCTTAGCTCAAATATATTTATAACCAATTTTTGGAATGAATATCTTCACGATAAAGGCTATCTAGTTTTTTCAGGAGATCTATCTAATTTAGTAATTGAGTTTTTAAAAAAAATGAATAATAAAAGGGATTATGTTGGACATAAAATGAACGGAACGAAGGAATATTATCTTACAAACAAAAAGACCATAAACAGTATTTATCACAACAGGAATGATTGTGGTCAAATAATGGATAGAAAATTCAAGCCTTTTCCTAGACTTAAATTTAAACCTCATACTCCAACAGTTTCACATTTAAAGCCTCTTAATTATGTATGTGCACACACTAGAGATTCTAAATATCTTGAATTGTCATCTTCAAAAGATAAATTCTCTTATCACAACTACAGAGATGATGATTATTTAAAGTTATTACCTTCCATAAAATTTATAAATTCAAAGAATTTATCTGTTTTAAGGATGGGTAACGTTAAAAAAAATATAGATAATAGTTTTTTTTCAAAAGAGCATATTGATTTCAAAGATACATCCCCAAATGGATTTGATGATATGACACTTTGCTCAAATTGTTTATTCTATATTGGGGATACTTCTGGATTGGCTGTTGCAGCTACAGTTTTTGGTCGTCCAGTATTAAGGTATAATTGGGTGCCAATTTTTAATTCTTTACCCTATACAACATTAGTGTTACCAATGCTAATAAAGGATATTAAAACAGATAAGTTTTTATCATATAAAAAAGTATGGGAATTAAAATTAAAAGGATTAAACATTTCAAATGGTAAATCTTATAAAGAATATGGTTTAGAGTGTGTGAGAAATACTTCTGAGGATATTTATGATGCTTCAGTTGAGATGTTTCGCAGAGTTCAAGATGAAGACTTCGACTATCATCATCCTAAACAAAAAGAATATGAAGAAATGATGGAAAGTCTAGGTTGGCCTAACCCAGGAGTTATAGCTTACTCATTCATGGAGAAATATAATCATCTTTTTTTAGGTTAATTAATTTTGAGAGTTTTAATAACTGGTGGTGCTGGCTTTATTGGGAGTCATCTTGTTGATTTGTTATTAAAGGAAGGGCACGAGATAATAGTTCTTGATAATCTAAGTACAGGGAGAATCGAAAACTTGAATCATGTAAAACAAGATATTGAATTTATTGAATGTGATTTAGGCCTTTCTGGCAAATGGCAGGAGAATTTTAAAACGGTTGACTGGGTTTTTCATTTAGCAGCTTTAGCAGACATTGTTCCTTCTATTAAAGAACCAAAAGCTTATTTTCAATCTAACGTAGATGCCACCTTCAACGTACTGGAAGCAGCGCATAAATATTCGGTTAAAAGATTTATTTATTCTGCCTCATCATCATGTTATGGTCTTCCAACAATTTATCCAACTCCCGAGAATGCGAATATATGTCCTCAATATCCTTATGCTTTAACGAAACGTCTTGGAGAAGAGTTAGTTTTACATTGGGCTGATATTTATAAGCTACCAGCATTATCTTTGCGATTTTTTAATGTTTATGGTCCCCGCTCGAGGACATCAGGAACGTATGGAGCCGTGTTTGGTGTATTTCTGGCACAGAAATTAGCAGGTAAACCTTTTACTGTAGTTGGTGATGGCAAACAAACTCGGGATTTTACCTATGTATTAGATGTTGTTGAATCCCTTTTGGCAGCAGCTAAGTCAAACACTTCTGGTAAGGTTTATAACGTAGGCAGTGGTAAAACAGTTTCTATAAATCGTCTGGTAGAACTACTTGGAGGGGATAAAATTTATATCCCAAAACGTCCAGGGGAACCTGATTCTACTTTTGCAGATATCTCACTTATTAAAGAAGACCTTGGATGGCGTCCAAATATTTCAATAGAGCAGGGAGTTAAAATAATTCTTAAAAACATAGAATATTGGAGAAAAGCACCTGTTTGGACTCCTGAAAAAATTTCAATAGCGACAAAAGATTGGTTTAAATACTTAAATAAATAATCCAAAAATTATTAAATTTTTTTTCCTAATGTTAATGTTTATAAATTACAAAATAAATAGTTTTGATTGAAAATTTAAGAAAAATTTTGATAACCGGAGGTGCTGGTTATGTAGGTGCTCAATTAGTCCCTTGTTTATTAAATAAAGGATTTCATGTGACTGTATTGGATTTAATGATATATGGAGAAAATGTCATAGATGATCACCCGAATCT
>MDTE01077355.1_pt1 | contig 11757 bp, 15 predicted proteins | sample 811231 | NCBI WGS metagenome assembly MDTE01 (sample SAMN05326651, study PRJNA326480) | marine metagenome | isolation source: seawater | place: Indian Ocean: Red Sea | collected 2010
TATATCTTTATTTAAACCTTTTTTATTTTCTATTGTAACTTTCATAATATTTTGGTGGGCGAGAAGAGACTCGAACTCTTAAGCCTTGCGGCACTAGTTCCTAAGACTAGCGCGTATACCAATTCCGCCACTCGCCCACAATTTATGCTGCTTTATATATTATAGATCTAATTTGTCCAATCCGAATAATAGTGTAAAAGTATAATAATTTAAAAAAAATGATTGTTTCTCCGTGTATAAGTATTTGTAAAACTGACCCTTTAACTGGATATTGTTACGGTTGTGCAAGAAGTTCAGATGAAAAACAATTGTGGAAAAATGATTCAACCACTGATGATTGGAAAAAAAATAACTTAATTGAAATTCAAAAAAGAATGACAGGATGGCAATTAAAAAGTTTCAAAGAATCTTATGATTATAAGACAAAAAATGGTATTTCTTTATTTAAAAAAAAATTAAATGAGCAAAAGTAGTATTATAATTGTTATTTACATAATTGGATTAATTTTGGGTGCAGTTTTTTTAGATATTTGGAGTGCTGAAACAGATCCAAAAAAGGCACTACTAGGTATTATATGGACAGCTATTTTTGCAATAGGTTTATTTTATTCTGAAAAAAACAAATGACTTATAAAAATTTTAGTCATTTTTTTTCAATTTAAAACAATATAGTAAATTTCCAAATTCAGTAGAATAAGGCTTTGATAAACTGTAACTACCTGTTGAAGCTACCACAATATATTGATCATCATTTATTGAATATATTGATGGTGGACCAGAGCCAACATAATCCATTTTATAGGACCAGACTTCTTCGCCATTAATTGAATTAAACGCTCTTATTTTTTTATCTAAGGTACCTGTTGCAAATATCAAATCACCGGCAGTACCTGTTGCGCCACCAAAATTTTCTGTACCAGTTAAAGAAACTCCAAGTTTTGTTAATTCCTCATATTCCCCAAATGGTACTTGCCATTTTATTTTTCCAGAATTTAAATCCAAAGCAGTTAGATTTCCCCAGGGTGGTTTTGATCCTGGATAACCATTTTCATCTAATAATCTTTTAAAACTACTATAATATTTATAATAACTATTTTTATTTTCAGTTTCATGTATCATTCCAACAGTTGGAATATTGTGTGAAGTGATATACATCATTCCATTATCATTATTTACAGAACCTCCCATCCATTCTGCTCCACCATGAAATCCAAATAAAATAGTTTTTTTATTCAGCTCGTGAGGTTCAAAAAAACCATAATTTGAATTTTCAATTTCTTTGTTAATGTATTCGCTACTTTCTAATGAAATATTAGTTACATCATCTTTTGAAAAGAATTGTTTAGCAAATGGTTGTGGCAATTCTAGATCAGGCTGATAGTAGGCAGTTTTTTCTCCAGGTAATTTTGATCTTGGTGCTTTTCTTTGACGAAAGTCAAAAATTGGTTCTCCAGATAAACGATCTAAAATTATTGTATTACCTGTTTTGGATACCGCTACAACAACATCAATACTAATTTTATTTTTTTTTATAGAAGTAAGTATTGGTGGAGCTGGAATATCATAGTTCCATATGTCATGTTTAATTTCTTGAAAATCCCATAATTTTTTTTTGTTAAAAATATCTATAGCAATTATAGAATTTGAATAACTATTATTATCAGGTCGGTTAACACCTACAAAATAGGACCCTGCATTTCCAGTTGTAATAAATACTATTCCCCTTTCAACATCTGCGGAAATTCCACCCCATGGATTTCCACCTGAGTAATCATATCTTTTTCCACCATATCTTTTTTCTTTAGATTTTTTTTTTAAATAATATTTCCACAAAAGCTTACCTGTTTCTAAATTATATACTTCTAGAGAAGGTTCGACAGTAGCAATCACTAAATTATTCTTGATAATAACTGGAGAAATTTTACATCGATTTTTTAGTTTAACGATACCATTTTTTCCAAAATTTGTATCTGGCTGACCATTTTCTGAATATAAACTGATTAATTGTTTTTCTGCACAGAAATAAATCATAGATCTATCTTTTTTTTTCCAAAAAATTAAACCTCTTCTTGCAGGTGTGGCGTTAGTTTTAAATTCCCAAATTTTTTTTCCACTAATAGCATCAATTGAAATAACTTTATTTTTTGTAGTTGGTAGAAATATTTTACCTTCAGCAATTACAGGATTTGCTTGAATATCTCTATGCACTTCGTTGAATTTAAATTTCCATGCTAATTCCAAATTTCCAACGTTTGTTAAATTTATTTTTGATAAATTAGAAAATCGATTGGATGACTGGTTCCCGTGGCTTCTTGTCCAGTCATTTAGATTGTTTTGGTTGTTTAAGTTTGAAATTGTAAAATTGTCTTTTTTTGCTGAAATAATTTTAAATTCAGGAATTTCTTTAAAATTTTCATCGTCTTGAATTAAATGTTTTTGGTGCTTCTTGCTAAATTTAAGTAACAAATAAGTGTAAAAATTATCTGATGCTCTTGTAATTTTTTTTATTTGTGGGTTGCGAATATTATTTATATCCATGCTAAAAAAAGGCCTATTTTGATATTTTGATGATATCGAAACCATCTCAATGAAAATTAATAAAAAAAGGAATATAAGAAAATAGGAAATTAGTTTTATTATTATTCTCATATAAATTTTATTCAGAATATATTAAATAATTAAATTTAATAGTATGATAATATATTTATACTTTTTTTTATGAAACCTGAATATTACCTAGATAAAAATCTTCAAAATTCAAAATTTATCGAGAATTTATTAAATAATATAAATTTTAGATTTATTAATAATTTGATGAATAGAGAAGAAAGCTATTTATATAAAACATTTAACAAATTAATTCCCAAAAAATATAGAGATTTTTTTAATATTCAAATTAAAGATCAAAATGTAAAAAAAAATTATTTAAACTTAATTGAAGTAGATAAAATGGCAACATATGCAACATTTTATTTAATAAACTCAATATGTAAAAATATACAAAACGGAACCTACTTAAACATAGGAATTTGGAATGGGTTTTCATTGTTTAGTGGAATGGTTGATACCAAATGTGAGGTTATAGGTGTTGATAATTTTTCTGAATTCAATGGCACAAACTCGGAAAAGCTTTTTTTTAATAAATTTAATAAAATTAAAAATAGAAATCATGAATTTTTAAAAATGGATGCTTTAAAGTATCTACAAAAATGTAATAAAAAAATTGATTTTTATTTTTATGATGCATTGCATACCTTTAAATATCAATATGAAGCATTAAGATTAGCAATACCTCTTATGAAAAAAGGTTCTTTAATTATGGTAGACGATATATGTTGGAATTATTCAGATGATCCAATTAATGCAAGTAAAAAATTTTTAAATGACTATGATCAAGATTTTAAGCTTTTGCTTGATGTAAGAACAAAATATAATCAACATCCAACTTTTTGGAATGGTTATTTTATAATTGAAAAAGTAAAATGAGTATTTCAGTTGTAATAATTGCTTTTAAAAGTGACCATATTTTACCAAATTTAATCTCAAAAATTCCAAATCATCATGAAATAATTGTTATTGAAAACTCATTACAAAACAAAACAAAAACAAGTCTAGAAAATAAATATAATAATTTAAAAGTATTAATACCAAACGAAAATTTAGGTTATTCGGGAGGTGTGAACTTAGGTGTTGAAAAAAGTAAAAATAATTTTGTTTTGATCGTTACTGCTGATGTTGATTTCACAAAAGAAATGATTGAAAATTTTGAAGAATGTATTGAAAATTTTAATGATTTTGCATTATTAGCACCTGTTTATAAAAACTTTTCAATACATAAAAATTTCAAGATTTTTAACAATAAAAAAATAAATGAAATAAATATTAAAAAGTTTCAACTTTCAGAAGTAGACGAAATTGATGGAGCACTTTTTTTAATTAATAAAAAACAATTTGACTCAAACAAAATCATGGATGATAAATTTTTTTTGTATTATGACTCTACTGATCTTTGTCATAATTTAAAAAAAAAGGACAAAAAATTATTTATTGTTAAAAACCTAAAATTTACTCATAAGGGCACTTCTTCCTCAAATAAGAATTATGAATTTGAAATTTCAATTAATAGAAATTGGCATTATAGTTGGTCAAAATTCTATTTTTTTAAAAAAAATTATAATTACCTTTATGCTTTAAAAAAAGTGCTTCCAAATCTTTTTAGATCGTTAATCATGTATTTATATTTCAAATTAATTTCTGATAAAAAAAAGGCTAAATTGAACAAAGCAATTATTTCTGGAATAGCTAATGCAATTTTATTGAGAAAATCTTTTTATCGCCCTAATATTAAGTAAATTTTATGTTGAATTTTATTAAAAAAAAATATTCAAGGCTTTTATCAAGCTCAAAAGTTTTAAAAATTAATTTTATATTACATAAATTCTTTGGAGAAGATGATCTTGGAAATATTGGTTTTAATTTTCAAGATAAGCCTAACAGGTTTGAGATTATTCAAAAAATAATAATTACAAAAAAGTATAGATCTTATTTAGAAATTGGTTGTTTTGCTGATGAAATTTTTAATAAAATTAAAATTCAACAAAAGGTGGGTGTTGATCCAGTTTCGGGTGGAACAATAAGAAAAACTAGCGATGATTTTTTTAAAAGTAACAGTGATAAATTTGATTGCATTTTTATTGATGGATTGCATGAATTTAATCAAGTAAAAAGAGATATAGATAATTCAATCAAATGCCTAAATCAAGACGGAATAATTTTGTTACATGATTGTTTGCCAAATAATGTATATGACCAAGCTATGCCAAGATGTCAATATAATTGGAATGGAAATGTCTGGAAAGCAATAGTTGAATATAGAACAAAAAATAATGTTGATGTTTACACATGCTATGCTGACAACGGTATTGGGGTTATATTTAATAGAAAAAACTTGAATAAACTTGAATTAAACATTGACGATTTTTCTAAACTAAAATTTAAAGATTATTTTTTTAAACATAAAAAATTTATGAACATCATCACTCATGATGAATTATTTAAAAAAATCAGTAATTAGGTAAAAATTATTTATATGGGTGATTTTATAAATTTGAATAAAAAAATCATTAGATGTTGTAAATGTCCTAGATTAGTTAAATTTAGAAAAAAAATATCTACAGTAAAAAGAAAACTTTATATTAATGAAAAATATTGGGGAAAACCTATAACTGGTTTTGGTGACACAAATGGTAGAATTTTATTTGTTGGTTTGGCGCCAGCTGCGCACGGTGGAACACGAACTGGGAGAGTTTTTACAGGTGACAGGTCATCTGACTTTTTATATAAGTGCCTTTATAGAGCAAAAATATCCAATCAATCTACATCTACTCATCTAAATGATGGATTAAAACTCAATAAAGCATTTATCACAACAGCACTAAAGTGCGTACCTCCTGAAGACAAACCTTTAAAAATAGAATTAGAAAATTGTTTCAATTTTTTTAATCAAGAAATAAACGGTCTAAAGAATTTACGTGTAATAGTAGCACTAGGAAAAATAGCATTTGATGCTTGTTTATATTTCTATAAGACAAATTATAATTTTTCAGGAAAATTAAAATTCAAACATGGTAAATTTTTTAAATTAAATAAGAAAATATTACTTGTTGCCAGTTATCATCCTAGTCCAAGAAATGTAAATACTGGAAGAATTAATTTAAAAAAAATGGTCACACTTTTTACAAAAGTAAAAAAATTAAGTAAAATTCTTTAAAATAATTTTTGTAATATTTGTGGAATTCTAGTTGGTTTTCCTAATTTATCCACACAAACCAATCTTACTTGAGACTCAACTATTAATTCATTTCCTAAAAAAATGTTTTGTTGCATTAAAAAGGATGTATTTTTCACTTCAATTGTTTTTGACTTAATGTTTAACACATCCTCAAGTTTTGCAGATTTTTTATAATCAATATTGCATGATTTAACTATAATAAGTGTATTATAATCGTTTAATAATTTTTTATTACTTATTCCAACTGAAAATATCGCTTCAGTTCTTGCTCTCTCTAGATACTTTAAATAATTAGCATAATAAACTACTCCACCTGCATCAGTGTCCTCATAATATACTTTAATTTTACTTGAATATTCTGTAGGCATAATATTATCAAAAAAATAACTTAGGAATAATTTATCATTAATTAAATTATGAAAATATACTTAATTTGGCTATTAGGAGTAATTTTGTGGAATTTTGGAGTACCGAGCGCTTCTCCAATTGAAGATGTATTAGTTGCAATTATATTGTCTTTTTTAAGTATAGGATTAAAAAAATATACTAATTTGTAGTTATTCAGATGAAAAAAAAATGTTTTGATAATAGGCAATTGCTTTTTTTTCAGAATTATCTGTATCAGTCATTATTGCAACCCCATCTAGTGTGTCAACATCTATACTATGAAATTTTTTAAAATCTTCTTTAACATTGGCTTTTACAGTTACCCATTCATTTAAATTTTTTTTTGTAGTTGCTAATACATAATCTATAGATTGTTTGGTATATGGACTTCTCCATGTTTCATCGACATTGCTGTTGCTAGAAAAAACATAATTTAGAGCTCTATTTGATAAAGCGGTCTTCCCGGTCTTTTTTACAACGAAAACTCTAGCTGCAAAATCATGCCCTTTTTTACTGTTTTCAGTGATTCCTGATAAATCTTTCTCTACCTTCCAAACAATGTTTATAAAAGGAGTTTTGTTTAAATCAATTTCTATCTCTTTTCCTAAACCAGACCCAACCCCTTCTGCTTCTGCTCTTATAAAGTTACCGTTTTCATTAGAACCAACAGACCATGTTGTTTCACCTTTGACTTTTCTAACTTTTAATGTCTTTAACTCTTCATCTGAAAAATCAAATACTTTGATAATTTCAGCATTTGTAGTGGTAATAAAAAGGCTTAAAATTGCAATTAATTTAAATATAAATTTCATATAATCAATCGATATACATTAACTTTAAAATCATACAATATTTTTTTTAAAATACATACTTTAGACATTATTAAGACAATCTAAAATCAAAATCTTCCATTAAACAAAGAGTATGAAAATATTATCACTAACATTAATTTTTCTTTTTTTAGCAAACTGTAGCACTCATTCTGTTAAGCTTGGAAAAAGATGTACAAAAATAGCTGAAGACAATACTTATGAAAAGTCGTTAATTTGGCTGATTGATAAAGCTAGTCTTGAAACTTTCGATCAAAAGATAAATAGGCAAAATTGTGAGCTGAATGGAGAAAGAAGTTGAAAATATTATCAATTTTAATCCTTCTAGTTTATTGGTCGCTTATAATTTTAGCTCCAGTTGTTGCTAAAGACAATGACAGGAATTTAGAAAAAATTGTTTATCCTCAAAAAAAGCCTATCTAATTAATAAGTAGATCTACCGCCGCTAATATCAAAAACAGCGGCGGTAGAAAAAGAATTTTCCTCAGAGGAAAGCCAGCAAACTAAAGAAGATAATTCATCAAGTTCTAAAAATCTACCTCTTGGAACTTTAGAAAGCATTCTTTGAACATGTTCTTTTGACATTTGATCTAAAATTCTAGTTTTTGCTCCAGCTGGAGTAATAGCATTTACTGCTATATTATATTGTGCTAATTCTTTTCCAAGAGATTTTGTTAATCCTATCACTCCTGCTTTAGCTGAACTATAAGCACTAGCATTTGCATTTCCATCTTTTCCTGAAACTGATGCAACATTAACTATTCTACCATAATTATTTTTTATCATTAATGGAACAATTGATTTGCAACAATAAAAAGTTCCTTGCAGATTAATATCTAAAACCTTCTTCCATTCATCAACATCGTAGTTCCACAATTCAGAAGTAGAACCTGTAATTCCTGCATTGTTTACTAAAATATCTATTTTTGATTTTTTTTCTATATTATCAACTGTTTTTGAAACATTTTCAAATTTTGAAACATCAACTAAATCAAAATCTAAATTTACATTATTAATTTCTTTTTTTGCTTTAATTAATTCTTTCTCATCTATATCCCAAATTCTTACTTTGGCACCAAAAGATATAAATTTTTTAGCGATGTCTAAACCAAAACCTTGAGCACCACCAGTTATAATTGCAATTTTATTTTTAAAATCAAATTTATTCATTTGCATTTGAAGTAGTTGCCATTAAATAATAAGTTAACAAAGTAACGAAAGCGCCTAAGATCCATGAGAATGATTGTAAAAAATTCAAATTTATATTCCAAATAGTTGATGCAGAAAATATAAAGCCTATCAAAATTGAGTAAATTCCTTTTATATGCCAACCATTGGAGTAAAAATATGAACTATTATTTTTTGAGGAAAAAATATCTTTATTTACAATTTTCTTTTTTTTAATAAAATAATAGTCAGCTATCATTAAACCAAATATCGGACCAAAAAATGCTCCCAAGGTATCGATTAAAGATAATATTCCAATTTGACTTAAAACTGGTAACCAAAAAATGCTTACGACAAAACCTAGGAAAATAATTATTAGACCTGAGCTGTTTAAATTCAGTTGTTTTGGAAGAAAATTTAAGAAAGTATTTTGTGAAGGTATATAGTTTGCAATTAAATTAGTTGATAAAGATGCAATTAAAATAAAAAATAAAGCGATTACAGTTAAATATGTATTATTAATTTTTCCAATTATATCTGTTGGATTAGTTAGTATTTTTTCTGCTGTAGTTATATTTTTATTTATAATTATGTCTGCTCCTAAAGTTATTAATAATGCCAAGATTGAGAAAATAATCATATTTAAAAGTAAGCTAAAGTTGCCTTTTTTTAAATCTTTTTCACTTTTTGCATATCTTGAAAAGTCTCCAAAATTTAAAAGTAGAATTGAAAAGTACGCAAACATTGTTCCTGTTATTGCTATAAATGGTGAAATATTTTCTTTAATTAAGATGTCTTCATAATAAACAATTTCAAAAAAACGATTTATAAGATCGTTAAAGTTTTCTGAAAAAATTATTATTAAAAATAAAAACATTCCAAAATAAACAAAATATCCTGAAAAATTTATAAAGGATTTTATAAAATGATGTCCTTTTTTAAAAAGGAAATATTGTAGTAAAAAAGTAAATATTAATGAACTACCGTCAATAATATTTAGACCCATATAGAAAAATAAAAAAATTTCTCCATTCATTAAATTTTCATCTAATGAAAATAAAAATATTCTAATTAGATAACCTATGGATTTTGATATGAAGAAAGTTTGAACCCCGAAAAAAAATATTCCTACAATCCCTCTAAGCAACCCCAAATATCTAGCAGCATTTATACCAGCTGATATTCTTAAAAAAACTGTAAATGGTATGCCATGTTTCTGTGAAGGAAGGCCTATAATATTTGAAAAAAAATAAATTAAAATAGAGGCAATTAATGTACCAAATAGTACAACATAAAAATTTAAGTCATAGATAACATACAAAGAAGCAATCAACGAAAAGCTTATAATGCTTTGGATATTGTTTGCCCAAAAGCAAAAATAGTTTCCCCAAGTCCAATTTTTATCGTTTGGATTTACTGAAACTATTTCCCAATTAGTAAGTTGAAATTTTTCTTTAATTTGACTCACAAATTCATATTAATCAAAAAATACTTACTGTCCATATAAGTAAGTTGGTAACCAAAGCACTATTTTAGGAAAAGTTATAATTATGATAAGTCCAATTATTTGAAGTACCATAAATTGCATCATTCCATAGTAAATATCTTTTAAATCCCATTCTGGCACAACTCCTTTTAAAAAATATGCAGATAAAGCCACCGGGGGTGAAAGCCAGGCGGTTTGTAGGTTAACTGCAACCAAAATAGCAAACCAAGTTAAATTAAATCCTAATGCCTCTATCAATGGTAGAATTATAGGGACAATAATCATTACAATAGGCACCCACTCTAAAGGCCAACCTAGTAAAAAAATTACTAACATTACTATTCCTAGAATTAGATATTTATTCATCTCAAGAGATAGCAAAAAATCTGTTAGAACCATTGGGGTTCCAAGTCTTGCAAATACAGCTCCAAAAAAGTTTGATGCTGCAACTAATACCATTATAAGCGCGGATATTTCTAATGTTTTAACCAACGCCTCTTGTAATTTTTTTAATGTTAATTTTTTATATGCCAGAGAAAGTAATAATGCTCCCATTGCACCACATCCAGCTGCCTCGGTTGGTGTTGCAAATCCAAACAATATACTTCCTAGAGCAGCAAATACTAGAGCTGCGGGTGGTACTAAACCTAAAAAGAATTCTACCCAAACTTTTCCCATACTCTCAGCTCTCATTTCAGCTGGAAGAGGAGGTCCAAGTTTAGGATTCATCGCACATCTTATTGTTGTATAGGCTGCATAAAGAGCTGCTAATAAAATTCCAGGAAATATTGCAGCTGCAAATAAATCGATCACTGGTATTTCCATTATTGGGCCCATAACGACCAACATAATACTTGGTGGTATCAAAATTCCTAAAGTTCCCCCTGCTGTTATAGTGCCTGCAGCTAATTTAACGTCATAACCTGATCTATTCATAGATTTTGCTGCCATAATACCAAGAATAGTTACTGAAGCACCAACTATACCAGTAGCAGCAGCAAAAATTACTGAGACAAATAAAACTGCATAGTAAAGTGAACCTTTGACTCGTGCTAACATTAATTGAAATGCTGCAAACAGCCTTTCCATTAAACCTGCCTGTTCCATCATTATTCCCATAAAGACAAAGAGTGGAACGGCGGCCAAAGTTTGTTCGGTCATAACCATGGAAAATTGTAAAGTCATTAAATAGAAAACTAGCTTTCCAAATCCTAAATATCCAAAAACAAATCCTAAAAAAATTAACGTAAATGAAATAGGAAAACCGATAAAAATCGAAAAAAGCATAACTCCAATTAAAATAAAACCAAGAATTGCTGGATCAATTAAGTGAGATATCATTCGTTACCTGGCCATTTTCCTTTTGTCATCGCATAATAACTTTTCAAAACTTCAGAAACGCCCTGGATTAATAAAAACACTATTCCAAACCACAAACATGATTTAATGGGCCACATATAAGGCATCCACGTAGTATCCATGCCCCTTTCATTTCTCATTATTGACTCTTGGACAAATCCAGTGGTCATATAAAGAAAAACTAATAGACCTGGAAAATAAAAAAGTAAGTATAGTATAAAATCAATCTTTCCTTGATTTTTAATTTTAAAATTTCTATATAAAAAATCTGCTCTAATATGAACTCCTTTTGATAAGGCATAACCTGCGCCAAGCATAAATAAAGCTCCATACAAAAATCTACTCATGTCATATGCCCACATGGTTGGAGCCGTGAAGAGCTTTCTTGCTAAAACTTCATAAACCATTGCAAGAACTAAGGGAGCTATTATCCAACAAACAATATTCCCAGTCCACTTGCTAAATAAATCTATTTTTATAATAAGTAAGGCCATCCACTTGGGCATATCATCTGGCATCTTGCCTGAGCCAGATTTTCGCTCTGCAATCATTTCATCGGAAGTATCTAATTTTGTAATTTCATCACTCATAATATTTACCCCTCAAACAAATAAAGCGGACCGTGAAGTCCGCTTTATTCTAAATATTTTTATAGTTTTTAAAACTATTATTTCAATGTCGCTGCGTGAGCCATTCCTAGCTTAGCATTAGACATTTGAGCTCCGCTCCAGAATGGA
>MDTE01100332.1_pt1 | contig 11757 bp, 10 predicted proteins | sample 811231 | NCBI WGS metagenome assembly MDTE01 (sample SAMN05326651, study PRJNA326480) | marine metagenome | isolation source: seawater | place: Indian Ocean: Red Sea | collected 2010
CACTTTACGTAAACAAGCTGCTTGGATGAGAAAGAAAAGTAAACTTAAATTTACTATTGAAGGTCATGCTGACGAAAGAGGAACAAGAGAATACAACTTAGCGCTTGGTGAAAGAAGAGCTAACGCTGTTAAAGATTATTTAATGACCTACGGTATTAATGGAAGCAGATTATCAGTTATAAGCTACGGAAAAGAAAGACCTGTTAATTCAGGATCTAATCCTCTAGCATGGTCTCAAAACAGAAGATCAGTAACTGTGAAAGCAAATTAATATAAAAAATATTTTAAAAAGACCTACAAAATAGTATTTTTGTAGGTCTTTTTTTTGCCTTATTTTTCCTTAAATATAAAAAAATTAATGAAGCAAATTATTATTTTATTAAGCAAAATATTATTAATTTTCATCATATCAATTTTTTATTCATATAAAGTTTATGCAGATGAAACTGAATCAATATTAAAAAAATTACAAGTTTTACAAGAAGATATTAAAACTCTTGAAAAAGCCGTTTACAGCCAAGATGTCAAAACCACCTCCACAGGTGTAGCTCTATCAGGAGAAAATAATGATGTTTTAACTAAACATCTTTTAAAACTTTCTGAGCTGGAAGAACAATTTAAAATTTTAACAAATAATTTTGAAGAGATTAATTTTAAATTAGATAAACTTTCTAGCAGAATTACAAAAGTTCAAACAGATAATCAAATGCGATTTCAAGATTTAGAAAATTCAGGAACTAGTAACACCGCAAGTTCTAGTAATAAAAAAGAGAAAAAATTGCCAGGAAGCGGTGAAGCGCAAGATTTAGGTAAAACTTTAGAAATCGGAGTGACAGATTCTGAAGTTGCTGCAGCGGAACAAATTCAAAAAACACAATCTATAGAATCAGTGGGTACTGTTTTAACAGAAACTCCAGAAAGGACAGAAAAAATTTTACCTAACACAACACCTAAAGAACAGTATAAATTTGCAGTAAGTTTTATTAAAGTTGGTGATTATGATACTGCTGAAATAGCTTTAAGAGAATTTGTAGATACAAATCCAAACCACGAACTTGCAGGTAATGCTCAGTATTGGTACGGAGAAACTTTCAGGGTAAGACAACTTTATCAAGACGCAGCTACAGCATATTTAAATGGCTATCAAAAATATCCTAAAAGCAGTAAGGCACCAGTTAATTTGTTGAAGTTAGGAGTTATGTTAGTCCAGATAGGGGAAAAAGAACAAGGGTGTTCTATGATTTTAGGAGTGAAGGATCAATATCCAAAAGCAAATCAATCTGTTATGCAAAAAGCTGAGTATGAAAAGAAAAAATTTAATTGCGAGAAGAAAAGTTAAAAATAAAAAAATATCATTTAAAGATGCTAAAACTTTAAATTTTTATAAAAAATTTAAATCTATAATTTTTAATAATATTAAAGATAAAAGTTTTGCCATAGCGGTATCTGGTGGTTCAGACAGTTTATGCTTGGCTCTTTTTAGCAAAATTTATTCATCTCAATTTGGAAACAATATTTATGTACTAATAGTAGATCACAATTTAAGAAAAGAATCGTATAAGGAAGCGAAAAAAGTCAAAAAAATATTAAATAAAGGTAAAATAAAAAGTGTGATCCTTCGTTGGAAAGGAAAAACTCCTAAAAAAAATATACAAAAAAATGCTAGAGATCTTAGATATTTATTAATATCTAACTATTGTTTAAAAAAAAATATAAAATATTTAGTCACAGCGCACCACAAAGACGATCAAATTGAAAATTTTTTTATAAGATTATTAAGAGGCAGTGGTTTGACCGGCTTATCATCTATGAGCAATAATGTGAAATATAACAATAATCTAAAAATTATAAGACCATTTTTAAAACTTAAAAAAGCAGACTTAAAATATGTAACTTTAAATTATTTTAAAACTTATATAAAAGATCCATCTAATGAAGATGAAAAATTCTTGCGAGTAAGAGTAAGAAAGTATAGAAAAAATATGGAAAAAGAAGGTTTAGATACAACAAAAATTATCAAAACGGTTGATAATCTTTTATCTGCCAATCAAGCGATAAATTTTTATAAAAATAAAGCTTTGTATAGACATGTATCATTTGTCTCAAAAAATAGATGCTTAATAAATAAAAAAATATTTTCAGAAGAGGCTGGAGAGATTATTTTTAAATCTTTTTCTGATATTTTGTCTCTTGTCTCAGGATCATATTATCCACCAAGATCTAAAAAAATTGCAAATTTAATTATTAGATTAAAAAAAGATAAATTTTCCAAATCTACGCTTGGAGGCTGTATTATTGAAGAAAAGGATAATTTTATTTTAATTTCAAAAGAACTAAGGGTCAGGAAAGACGCTATATCTGCTAAAAATTTAACAATTTAATCAAAATAAGATGGGAAAAATGTCACTTGTTAACTCGAAAATAATGCTTATCTTAATTACATAGATTATGAATCTGAAAAATTTAATGATGTGGGGTGTAATAGTTTTGCTTATAGCAGGACTGTTTCAACTATTTCAAAATTCAAAAAATCCAATGATTGCGGAAGAGGTCCCTTTTTCTGAGTTTCTAAAAAATATTGATGACGGAAGGGTTGTTCAAGTGGAAATCAAGGGAAATAATATTGAAGGTATTTTATCAGATGGAACTGTATTTAATACTTACTCTCCAAACGACCCAAATTTAGTAGAAAAATTAACTTCAAAAGGAGTTAGTATAAAAGCTTCACCAGTTGAAGATAAAATGCCTTCGTTGTTAGGAGTTCTTTTGTCTTGGTTTCCAATGCTGTTGCTTATAGGTGTATGGATATTTTTCATGAGACAAATGCAGGGTGGCAGAGGTGGAGCCATGGGTTTTGGAAAATCTAAAGCAAAATTATTATCGGAATCAAAAGGGAAGATAACTTTTAATGATGTTGCAGGAATTGATGAAGCCAAAGAAGAAGTTGAAGAAATAATAGAATTTTTAAAAGATCCAAGAAAATTTAGAAGACTTGGAGGAAAAATTCCGAAAGGAGCACTCTTAATAGGCCCTCCAGGAACAGGAAAAACTTTACTTGCAAAAGCTATAGCAGGCGAAGCTAACGTTCCATTTTTTACAATTTCTGGATCAGATTTCGTTGAAATGTTTGTGGGTGTTGGTGCGTCTAGAGTAAGAGATATGATGGACCAAGGAAAAAAAAATGCACCTTGTATAATTTTTATAGATGAAATTGATGCTGTTGGAAGAAGTAGAGGAGCTGGTTTAGGCGGAGGTAACGATGAAAGGGAACAAACATTAAATCAGTTGCTTGTTGAAATGGATGGTTTTGACACAAACGAAGGTGTGATAATTATTGCAGCAACTAACAGACCTGATGTTTTGGATCCTGCTTTATTAAGACCAGGTAGATTTGATAGACAGGTTGTTGTGCCAAATCCTGATATTGTTGGCAGAGAAGCAATTTTAAAAGTTCATATTAAAAAAATCAATATAGGACCAGATGTGAAACTAAGAACTATTGCTAGAGGGACACCTGGTTTTTCTGGAGCTGATTTAGCAAATTTATGCAATGAGTCAGCCCTTTTAGCTGCAAGAAAAAATAAAAGAATTGTAACAATGTCAGATATTGAAGAAGCAAAAGATAAAGTAATGATGGGCGCTGAAAGACGATCAATGATAATGACCGAAGATGATAAAAAATTAACAGCTTATCATGAAGGGGGTCATGCTATAGTTGCCTTAAATGAAAAAGCTTCTGACCCTATACACAAAGCAACAATTATACCAAGAGGAAGAGCCCTAGGTGTGGTTTGGACTTTACCAGAAAGAGATAAATATTCTCATACTAGAGAATATATGGAGGCAAATATATCCAAAGCTATGGGAGGTAGAGTTGCGGAAGAAATTATTTTTGGACATGATAAAGTGACTTCAGGAGCATCTTCTGATATTCAAATGGCAACTAAATTAGCTAAAGACATGGTCACAAAGTTTGGAATGAGCAATGAGTTAGGGCCATTATCATACGGTGATAACGAAGATGAAGTTTTCTTAGGAAGACAAATAACCAGACAAACTCACATGTCAGAAGAAACTGCTAAGAAAGTTGATATGGAAGTTAAAAAAATTGTAGATGCTGGTTACCAAAGAGCAAAAAAAATTCTAACTGAAAAGCTAGATGATTTACACAAATTGGCCAAAGCTTTGCTTGTTTATGAAACATTATCTGGTGAAGAAATAAAAGACTTAATATTAAAAAATATAAAACCCAAAAGATCAAGCAAAGAAGAAGATACCCATAAGGAGGAATCTTCAGCTTTGGGTTCATTAGGTTTGAAGCCAAAACCTGCAGTTTAATTCTTAATGCGAAAATATTACACAAGACCGTGTAATTTCTATTACGGAAAAAAAGCAAAAAAAATTGTTAAAAATAAAAAAGGCTTATATTTAGCAGGTAATTCAAATATAGCTTTTGATCAATTAGAAATTTTTCATAGAAAAAATAAAAGCAATATCGAAAGTAACACATATTCTTTCAAAGAAATTAAAACTCTAAATAAGAACATTAAATTAACAGTTAAAAATGATTTGAAAAAAATAACTTCAAAAAGAAATAAAATATCTGGACTAGATTTCAATAAAACCCGAATAATGGGTGTTTTAAATATTACACCTGACAGTTTTTCAGATGGAGGCTTATTTTTTGAAGAATCCAAAGCATTTGATCAAGCTAGTTTGATGTTAAAGAATGGTGCCGCTATAATTGATATTGGAGGAGAGTCCACAAGACCAGGATCAAAATTAATTAACGAGAAAGATGAATGGAGTAGAATAGAAAGTACTATTTTAAGACTAAGAAAAAAATTTCCAAAAATTAAATTATCTTTGGACACTAGAAAATCATATGTTATGAAAAAAGGTTTAGAGCGAGGAATTGATATTATTAATGATGTTTCTGGCTTAAATTTTGATAAAAAATCTTTTGATGTTATTAATTCAAAAAAAATTCCTTTTATTCTACATCATATGCAAGGCACTCCAGACACTATGCAAAAAAATCCAAAATATGATGATGTTATACTAGATATTTTTGATTTTTTTGAAGAAAAAATTAATTATTGTTTAAAAAAAAAATATAATAAAAAACTTATAATATTAGATCCCGGAATTGGTTTTGGAAAAAATTTAGATCACAATTTGAGAATTATGTCCAAAATTTCCTTATTCCATAGTTTAGGGTTACCTATATTAATTGGTACTTCAAGAAAAAGATTTATTCAACATATCGTAACAAAATTTGATACTCCAGATCGTACGGGAGGAACTTTAGCTTCAGTGTTATATGGACTTTTGCAAGGAGTTCAGCTATTCAGAGTTCACAATGTTAAAGAAATTAATCAAGGAATGTTAGTTTTTAATAAAATTTTAAATACAAATTAGTTCATGGAAAATAAATATTTTGGTACAGATGGTATCAGAGGTACCGTCAATCAAGGAAATATAACTGGAGAAAAATTTTTTAAATTTGGACTAGCCGCAGGTACATATTTTAAAAATCAAAAAAAAAATAAACAAATAGCGATCATAGCTAAAGACACCAGATTATCAGGTTATACATTAGAGCCGGCTTTAGTATCAGGTTTAGTTTCAGGAGGAATGCATGTTTATACTCTTGGGCCTTTACCAACCAATGGTCTTGCAATGCTAACAAGATCCATGAAAGCAAACATGGGAATCATGATTACAGCATCCCATAACCCTTACTATGACAATGGCTTAAAATTATTTGGTCCTGATGGTATGAAACTATCTAACAGAATAGAAAAAAAAATTGAAAAATTAATAGATGCCAAAAATACTAAACAACTTAGTAACCCAAAAATGCTGGGCAGGGTTAAAAGACTTGAGGATGGTAATGATAAATATATTAAAATATTAAAAAAAAATTTTCCTAAAAATTTTAAATTAAATAAAATAAAAATAGTTTTAGATTGTGCTAATGGAGCAGGATATATAGCAGCTCCCAAACTGCTAAAAAATCTCGGTGCAAAAATTTTTTCAATAGGTGAAAAACCTAATGGTTTCAATATTAATAATAAATGCGGATCTACTTATCCTTCAAAAATTCAGTCAGCAGTAAAAAGATATAAAGCAAACCTAGGCATTTCTTTTGATGGAGATGCTGACAGAGTAATTATGTGTGATGAAAACGCCAAAATTATTGATGGTGACCAAATAATCGCAATGCTTGCACGAAGATGGAAAGCAAAAAAAATTCTAAAAGGTGGTGTTATTGGTACCCTAATGTCTAATTATGGATTGGAAAGTTTTTTGAAAAAAGAAAAAATAAAATTTTTTAGATCTAATGTTGGAGACAGATATGTTAAAGAAAAAATGAAAAAACTAAATTTTAACTTAGGAGGTGAACAGTCTGGTCATATAATTTTAGGAAAATTTGCAACTACTGGAGACGGGTTAATGGTTGCGTTAGAAGTTCTTTTTTCACTTAGAAAAGGTAAAAAGGCTAGTAAAGTACTTAATGTTTTTAAACCGTTACCACAGATATTGGAAAATGTGGCGGTCAAAGACAAAAATATTATCAATAAAACAGAATGTAGAAAAGCAATTAAAAAAGCAAATAAACTGATGAATGGATATGGAAGACTTTTAATTAGAAGATCGGGCACTGAGCCAAAGATAAGAATTATGGGAGAATCTCATGATAAAAATTTAATTTTAAAATGTATAAATATAATTAAGAGATCAATAAAGTAATGAGGCCTAAATCAAAAGTACTAATAATAGCAGGATCTGATTCTTCAGGGGGCGCAGGTATACAAGCAGATATTAAAACTGTAACAGCGCTCGGAAGTTATGCAACGACTGCTTTAACAGCTGTTACTGCACAAAATACAAAAAGTGTAAAAAAAATTATTCCAATTCCTGCTAAAATCATTCAAAAACAAATAACAATGATTTTAGATGACATTGGAACACAAGCTGTAAAAATAGGTATGCTTCATGATAAAAATATTATAAAAAAAGTGCACATAACTTTAAAAAGATATAAACCAAATAATATTGTTCTTGATCCAGTAATGATAGCTAAAGGTGGAGCAAAGTTAATTAGCAATAATTCAATTAAGTATTTAAAAAATCTACTTATTCCACTGTGTACTTTAGTCACACCGAATATACCCGAAGCAGAAATATTAACTGGATATTCAATTTCAAGTAAGGAAGACATGATTAGAGCAGCCAAAAAAATTCTAAACATGGGATCAAAAAATGTGTTATTAAAAGGTGGTCATCTAAAAAATAAAATGATTTTTGATATTTTAGCTTCAAAAAAAGGAATTAAAATTTTTTCAAAAAGAAAAATAAGAACAAAAAATACACATGGAACTGGATGCACTTTGTCTTCCGCTCTTGCAGCATGTTTATCTCAAAAACAAAATATAGAAAAATCATGCATAACTTCCTTAAGATATGTAAATAAGGCAATAATTTCTGCTCCAGGTTATGGAAAAGGATTTGGTCCATTAAATCATCTAGTTTCATTCAATTTAAAAAATATTAATGTCTAACGTTGTGGTTATAGGCTCCCAATGGGGAGATGAAGGAAAAGGAAAAATTGTTGATTGGCTTTCTAAAAAAGCGAATGTGATAGTAAGATTTCAAGGTGGACATAACGCAGGACACACACTTGTAGTAAATAATGTTACGTATAAATTAAAATTATTGCCCTCGGGTATTGTTAGAAAAAATAAAATTTCTATTATTGGAAATGGAGTGGTTATAGATCCTTGGGCTCTTTTGGATGAAATTAAGCAAGTGGAGAAACAAGGTATAAAAATTACAAGCAAAAATTTATATATAGCTGAAAATGCAACATTAATTTTACCGTTACACAAAGAATTAGATGGAATAAGGGAAGATGCAAAAAATACAGATAAAATAGGAACAACAAGACGAGGAATAGGTCCGGCTTATGAAGATAAAGTAGGAAGAAGAGCAATTCGCGTAATGGATCTTGCAAATAAAAAAAATTTAAATAAGCGAATTGATATGATTTTGTTTCATCATAATTCCATAAGAAAAAGTTTAGGAAAAAGAAAAATAGATAAAAAAAAACTTATCAAAGATTTAGAAAATGTTTCTTCAAAAATTCTCAAATATTCAAAACCTGTTTGGAAAAAATTAGAAGAATTTAAGAAGAAAAAAAAAATAATTCTTTTCGAGGGGGCTCAAGGCATGCTCCTGGATGTTGATCATGGAACATATCCATTTGTAACATCTTCTAATACTGTAGCAGGAGCAGCTTCTGCTGGATCAGGATGCGGCCCAAACACAATTAACTATATTCTTGGTATAGTCAAAGCTTATACAACAAGGGTAGGCGAAGGTCCTTTCCCTACAGAATTAAAAAATGAAATAGGGAGTAAAATTGGTAAAAAAGGTAAAGAATTTGGAACAGTAACAAACAGGAAAAGAAGATGCGGTTGGTTCGATGCAGTGCTTGTTAAACAGACATGCACAATATCAGGAGTTAATGGAATAGCATTAACAAAAATTGATGTTCTAGATGAGTTTGAAAATATATATGTTTGTGTAGCATATAAACTTGAAGGAAAAAAAATTGATTATTTCCCAAGCTCTTTGCATGAACAGATTAAAGTAAAACCAATATATAAAAAATTTAGTGGATGGAGACAAAATACAAAAGGTGTAAAAAAATGGAAAGCTTTACCAACAAATGCAAAAAAATATATAAATTTTATTAAAAAATATTGTGGTGTTAAAATATCAAGCATTTCAACAAGCCCCAAAAGAGAAGATACTATTCTTTTGGAAAACCCATTTAAAAAGTAAATTAATTTTTTGGCAATAAATTATTTGATTTAGCAGCATTAAGTATAGCTTTTTGCAATTTTTCGAAAGCTTTTGTCTCAATTTGCCTAATTCTTTCTCTACTAAGATTATATTTTTTACTTAGATCTTCTAATGTAGAAATATTTTCTGATAACCTACGTGCTGTTAAAATTTCTTTTTCTCTTGAATTTAAAATACTCATTGATTCGTCCATTAGTTTTTTTCTTTGGTCAAACTCTTGTTTGTGAGATAATTTCAATTCCTGATCAACTTTATCATCAACTATCCAGTCTTGCCATTCTACACCATCTTCATCTTTAATCGGATCATTTAGTGATTTTTCTTTTCCAAGCAACCTTCTGTTCATTGAAATAACTTCTTCTTTTTTTACGTTTAATCTTTTTGATATTTCTTCCACGTGCTCATTCTTTAAGTCACCGCTTTCATTTGAAGATATTTGACTTTTTATTTTTTTTAAATTGAAAAAAAGTTTTTTTTGAGCAGTAGTGGTTCCCATTTTTACTAAGCTCCATGATCTTAATATATATTCTTGTATAGATGCTTTTATCCACCACATTGCATAGGTAGCTAGTCTAAAACCTTTTTCAGGTTCAAATTTTTTAACAGCTTGCATTAATCCTATATTTCCTTCAGAAACCATTTCACTTACTGGTAAACCGTACCCTCTGTATCCCATTGCAATTTTTGCAACTAGTCTTAAATGCGATGTGATTAATTTTTGTGCTGATTTTAGATCACCTCTATCTCTCCAACTTTTAGCTAACATATATTCTTCCTCTGCGCTAAGCATTGGGAATTTTTTAATTTGTGTTAAATAATTTGATAAACTTCCTTCTATTGATACTGAAGGTAAATTTGTATTAATTGTTTTTGTTACCATAAGTCAGTGATTATGTATTATCAAATTAAGGCGAATACAAGATGGCTAAAAACTAGCTTTATTAAGGATTTTAACCAACGTGTCAAAATCTTTTGGTCTTTTGGCTTCAAAACACATTTCTTTTTTTGTTGTAGGATGAATAAAGCCTAGACTTTTTGCATGTAAAGCTTGTCTATTAAAACTATTAATTTTTTTTTCAATAATTGGGTCAATTTTTTTAAATTTTTTTTTAGATTTTCCATAAGATTTATCACCTAAAATTGAATTTCCTTTGAAACTCATATGAACTCTTATTTGATGTGTTCTTCCAGTTTCTAATTTACATTCTATAAGACTAATTTTTGGTAAATTTTCATTTTGATAAACTTCTAAGGTTTTATAATTTGTTATTGAAACTTTTCCTTTTTCTTTTCTTACTGCCATAAGTTGTCTATTTTTTATACTTCTAGATATTTTTTCAATTATTCTACCATTTTGTGGTTTTAGAGAACCCCAAACAAGAGCTTCATATACTCTCTTAATTGTATGATTTTTAAATTGTTCAGATAAATTAATGTGAGCAAAATCATTTTTAGCAACAACAATTACACCACTAGTATCTTTGTCTATTCGATGGACTATGCCAGGTCTTAATTTTCCGCCTACGCTTGAAAGATAATTTTTATATTTAAATAATAAACCATTCACAATTGTTTTTGTGTAATTACCTGCTCCGGGGTGAACAACAACCCCAGCAGATTTGTTAATAACTATTATATCACTATCGTCATATAAAATGTCCAAAGACACTTTGTTTGGTTTTATTAAAGTTTCTTTTGGGGCAGGAAAATTTACTTTTATTTTATCTTCTTCTTTTATTTTTTTTGAACTATTGCTAATTACTGTATCGTTCAATTTTACCTGACCTTCAAGTATTAAACTTTGAAGCCTGGTTCTGCTTAATTCATTAATTTGTGATCTTAAAAATTTGTCAATTCTGTAACCATGATAATTTAACGGTACAGTTGTACTAAATATATTTTTTTTCATAAATTATATTATATACTGTATATAAATTGTATTTAAGGGCCATTAGCTCAATTGGATAGAGCGCAACGCTTCGGACGTTGAGGTTGTGGGTTCAAGTCCTACATGGCCCTCCAAAATTATTCACCCATATTAACTAGTGTACCTTTTTTTCTTGCTCCTGCAAAAGCTAAGTAGAAAATAATAATTGCACCAACAAAATAAAACAAATTTAATGAAAGTGCTGTTATAATATTATCATAATTTACTACACCATTTACCAAAATGGATCTTGTTTCTTCAAATATGTAAACTAAAGGCAAACCTTTAGCTAAGAGTTGTAACCACTCGGGTAAAATTGACAATGGATAATAAACACAACCCAAAGGAGCTAAAAGAAATAGAGATGACCAAGCAGTATTTTCAAAAGCAGGACCAAATCTTAGCAGTCCAGAAGTAACCAATAAACCTAAAGTAGTTCCAAAAAGATATAAACTTAAAAAAAGCAAAAACAAAGGAGGTCCCAATTTTAGTAGAGAAACTCCAAAAAGTGGACTCATTAATATTATAGCTGGAATTATTCCAATCAACGTTCTGAGCAAAGCTGTTGAAGTTAAAGCGGTTATAATTTCACTTACTTTTAATGGAGCAACAAATAAGTTAGTAAAATTCCTGCTCCAGATTTCTTCTAGAAACAGCATATTAAAGCTTATACTTGAGCGAAATAAAAAATCATAGAGAATCGCACAGCTTAAAATAACTCCAATAGTATTATTATAATAGTCACTGTACATTGTGAAGAACTGTGAAATGAAACCCCAAAGAATTATTTGAATTGTAGGCCAGTAAATTAAATCTAATATTCTTGGAAAAGAACCTTTAATTAAATAGAGGTGTCGAAGAGACAAAGCATACATTCTGTGAAATTTCATATTACTCTCTAACTATTTTTAAAAAAGTTTCTTCTAAATTTTTTCTACCATGTTTATTTATTAAAC
>MDTE01141438.1_pt1 | contig 11757 bp, 10 predicted proteins | sample 811231 | NCBI WGS metagenome assembly MDTE01 (sample SAMN05326651, study PRJNA326480) | marine metagenome | isolation source: seawater | place: Indian Ocean: Red Sea | collected 2010
ATTATGTCGTTTCTCTTTGTTAACTTATTCGATACAGCTGGAACCCTTGTTGGGGTTGCAAGCCAAGCTAAACTTATAAATGCTGATGGTGGTATTGATAATTTAGATAGAGCACTGAAAGCTGATAGTAGCTCAAGTGCTGTTGGTTCTTTATTTGGATGCTCTCCTGTAACTAGTTACGTTGAAAGCTCTGCGGGAATAGAGGCTGGCGGAAGAACTGGTCTAACTGCAGTCACAGTTGGAAGTCTGTTTCTTTTGGCAATATTTTTTGCTCCAATAGCTACGATGATTCCTGCTTATGCAACTTCTGGTGCATTGATTTACGTAGCAATCTTGATGCTAAGTAGCATGGAAAAACTGAATTGGTCTGATTTAAGCGACCTGCTGCCGGCTCTTGTAATAATCGTGATGATGCCATTAACCTTTTCGATCGCCAATGGGATAGCACTTGGATTTTTGTCTTATGTGATAATAAAAATTTTTTCTGGACAACTTAAAGTTATTACCTCAGGTGCATGGTTTCTTACAATAATTTTTTTATCAAAGTTTATTTTTTTATAAGCTAGCTTCTTTGATAATTTGGGGCTTCTTTAGTGATCATGACATCGTGAACATGGCTTTCCATCATCCCAGCATTAGTTACCTCGATGAATTCTGTTTCAGTTTGCATCGATTGTATGGTTTTGCATCCAACGTATCCCATGCTTTGACGCAACCCGCCCTCAAACTGATCTAAAACTTTAACAACTACACCTTTATAAGGCACCCTTCCTTCAACTCCCTCAGGAACAAGCTTTTCTGCCTCAACATCATCTTGAGAATATCTGTTTGCATCATTTCTTTCTGACATTGCACCTAAAGAACCCATTCCTCTATACGTTTTAAAGCTTCTGCCTTGATAAAGTTCTATTTCTCCTGGAGCTTCTTCTGTACCTGCTAACATACTGCCAAGCATTACTGAAGATGCACCAGCAGCAATAGCTTTTGCTAAATCACCTGAAAATCTAATACCACCATCAGCAATTAATGGTATCGGTGAATTTTTCATAGCATCTCTTATTGATATTATTGCTGTAATTTGAGGAACACCCATCCCCGCAATGATTCTTGTGGTACATATAGAGCCTGGGCCCATGCCTATCTTAATTGCGTCTGCTCCAGCCTCTTCCAATGCAACTGCACCATCAGGTGTTGCAACATTCCCAGCAATCACTTGAACCTCTTTAAACTTATTTTTTAATAGTTTTATAGTTTCAATAACATTTTTTGAGTGGCCATGAGCCGAATCGACAACAAATACATCTACGCCCATTTCATTAAGGGCTTCTGCCCTATCCAATGTATCAGTTCCTGTTCCTAAGGCAGCAGCAACCAACAATTGCCCAGAGCTATCTTTTGTTGCAAGCGGAAACTCAGCAGACTTATCAATGTCCTTCATGGTAACCAGACCAGAAAGATTACCATCTTTATCTAACACTAATACCTTTTCAATACGGTTTTGGTACATTAACTTCTTCACTTTATCTTGATGAGTTCCCTCATTAACAGTAATTAATCTATCAAGTGGAGTCATTATTGAACTTACATTTTCATTTATGTTGTCTGCGTACCTAAAATCACGAGAAGTAACAATGCCTTTTAAAACTCCATCATCAACAACAGGCATGCCTGAGATATTAAGTTCACTTGTAAGCTTAACTAAGTCTTCTATGGATTGAGTTGACTGAATAGTTATCGGATCTTTTACAATTCCACTCTCATATTTTTTTACTTTTCGAACTTGGATTGCTTGATCTTCGATGGTGTTGTTCTTATGAATAACTCCAATACCTCCACCCTCAGCCATAGCAATTGCCATCCTTGACTCAGTTACGGTATCCATTGCAGCTGAAATTATTGGCAAATTTATAGATATTTCCTTGGTGAGGTTTGTTCTTAAAGAAGCGTCTTTTGGGGTAAAATCAGAGTATCTTGGCAGCAGCAAAACATCATCATATGTAAGTGCTTTAAATTTAATCTTGTCCATAATCGATTATATAACGAAGACTAATTGAATTGAACTTTGAAATAAAAATTTGTTACTCATAAAAATATTCAAGCGATTATGAGAACTGATATTGGTGTATAATTTTTCAAATTTTTAGATAAATAATAATGAAAAATAAACTTCTTTTTATGGGCAGAAAAATCTATGGGGCTGAGGCCCTTGAGTGGAGTATTCAAAATAATTGGGATGTTGTCGCCGTTGTTACCGATGACCACCAAGATACTTCTCCAACTGCCGAAATGGCACGAAAGTACAATCTTAATCTCCTTGATTACGACGGCTTGATGGATTCAATAGAAGAAAATAAATTAGAATTTGATCTTGCTGTTTCATACGTTTATTGGAAGATTTTAAAAAAACCATTAATTGAAATTCCGAGTCTTGGAATTATTAATTTTCATCCTGCTCCCCTGCCCGAACTCAAAGGCACAGGGGGTTTCAATGTTGCGATATTAGAAAACCATGATTCTTTCGGTGTTACAGCTCATTATTTAGATGAGGGCATTGATACTGGACCAGTCATTGAAGTAGATAGGTTTGCTATTGATGCAAAATCTGAAACTGCACAAAGCTTAGAAAGAAAAAGTCATCAGAAAATGGTTGAGCTATATAAAAAAATACTTAATGAAGTTGCTCGAACAGGGATCTTACCAAGTAAAAAATTAAATGGTGGGAGAACAGTATCAAGAAAAGAAATGGAAGAAATGAAACAAATTAAGCCAGGTGATGATATTGATGCAAAGATACGTGCTTTTTGGTTCCCACCATATGATGGTGCTTCCATTCAAATTAGTGGTCAGAGATTTACATTGGTAAACAGAGAAATAATTGAAAATTTAGAAGGTGATGCAGAAGCTCTATTCAGGCACACTCAAAAAGGCTCATAGACAAGAAATTATTATATTTATTTTATATTTATGTTTGATTGGGTAAGAAAAGATTTGGTTGATTTTGGAAAACTACTTGAACCAAAAGATATTTCCAAACAACTCAATGAAAAGATTTATGATGTAGCCTTTATTGGGGCTGGCTTATCTTCAACCTATACCCTGATCGAATTCATAAATCACATAAATAGTCAAAATTTAACAATTTCCGAAAATGAAACTCTAAAGATAGCTATATTTGAAAGAGACGAATGGGTTTGGGGTGGAATTCCTTATGGTAAAAGATCTGGATTTACATCCTTAATTATTACTCCACTTGATGAGTTTTTACCTGATTATGAACTTGGATCATTCATGGAATGGATGAGTAAAAATTTCGAATGGCTAATACAACCATTCAAGAAAGTCGCTGGACCTAGATCTTTGACATGGCTAAAGGAATCTGAAACAAAAATTTTAAATTGTAATAGTCAAAATATTCATATTCCACGATATTTCTTTGGAATATACCTTTGGGATAAATTGAGAGAGGCTACTCAAAATTCAAAACATAAAATTGAAATGAGTCTCATTGCAGAGGAGGTTTCTTCCATACAAAAAGTGAGTGATTCAAATTGTAAATTTAGTGTCAAAGTCAATAATGCAAACTTTTACTCCAATAACATAATGCTTGGTATTGGTATACCAAATATCAGAACACTTGATAGTGATGATTTAACGAATTCAAATTCAATGGTTATTCAGGACCCCTATTCACCAGATCTTGAATCTAAAATTCATGAAATGAAATCTCATGTTGAAAATATCAGTAATCCTAAAATCATGATTGTTGGAGCAAATGCAAGTGCCCTTGAAATGATTTATCAAATAAAAAATAATTTTGATCTAAACAAAAAAATAACCTTTAAAGTGCTGTCTCCTCAGGGAAAGTTGCCTGGTCTTTTTATTAAAGATAAAGAAACTGATTTTTTTGCAAAACATTTACAAAGACTTGATTCATCAAATGAGTCCATATGTGCCGATCAGATTCTAGATGCACTAAAAGCAGATCTAAAATTTGCTGATGAGAGAAATTACGAAATTTCGGACACTCTACCGCAGTTTACAGAACACGTTGGTAACTTGATAAAAAAATTAAGCAAGGATGAGAAATTAAAATTTGTTTCATTCCATGGTCTTGAAATTGGTCGACTGCAACGTCGAGCAGGATTCGAATATACACTTCCAATTGTTGAATTAAAAGAGACTAAATCAATTGAAATGATCTCAGGCTTATTAGAAACAGTGATTTTAACTGATGATGGTGTTGGCCATGCACAGTATTGGAATGATGAGGGAATACTGTACGAAAGTTTTGATATTCTTATCAATTGCTCAGGCTCTGCAGGCCTTGCAAATAAAAACTTATCAGGTTTATTTAGTGAATTGTTAGAAACAAACATTTGTAGTTTATCTTCTTCGGGTCATGGCTACTCAGTTGGCAATAAATTTGAGGTATGTAATGGGTTTTACATTAATGGGCCATTACTAGCTGGAAATATAGTCGGATCTATGGGGATTTGGCATGTTGAGCATTGTGGGAGAATTATGTCTTTCGCAAAAGAGATATCTCAAAACATTTCTAAAAATATTTTTTCTTAAATTTTCAGGTCTACTTATTTATTAAATTTAATATTATTTCTATCACTTCATCTTGTTCATTTGAAGTGAGATCACTTCCTGATGGTAAGCATAGACCATTATTAAATAGCTCTTCATCAAAACCCTCGCCATGATATTTTGTGCCCTTAAAAACAGGCTGAAGATGCATAGGCTTCCACAATGGTCGTGATTCTATCTCATGCTCCATTAACGATTGCATTATTTCATCTTTATTTATCCCACAAATCTTTGGATCAATTGTGAGTGTAGTTAACCATCTTGTTGATCTGTGACCGTTGGTTTCAGGCATAAATCGAATTCCTGGTACAGACAACGCATCAGCATATTTAGAGAATATTCTTCTTCTCTGGTTAACTCTTTTATCCAGAACTTCAATTTGCCCTAGTCCGATTGCTGCACAAATATTTGATAATCTGTAGTTATATCCAATGGTTGAGTGCTCGTAATGTGGTGCTGGGTCACGCGCTTGGGTTGAAAGAAATCTAGCCTCTTTAGCCCATTCTTCATGTTTAGTAATGAGCATGCCCCCTCCTGAAGTAGTGATAATTTTGTTTCCATTGAAAGATAATATTGAAGCATCACCTCCGCTTCCTGCTTTGCGCCCACTCAATGATTCTGCTCCAAAACTTTCAGCACTATCAATAATTAGCGGAATAGAATATTTTTTAGCTAAGTCCTCAAATTGATCAATGTCTACAGACTGACCATATAAATCTGTAGGAATGATTGCCTTTGGGAGAATTTTCCTGGCTGATGCATTTTTTAATGCATCTTTCAAAATATTTATGTCTATGCACCAAGAATCCCTATCTAAGTCAAAAAAACTTGGTTTTGCACCAAGATAATTAATTGGAAATACACCGCCTGCAAATGTCATCGATGATACCCAAACTTCATCTCCTGCCTTTACTCCTGCTAGCCTTAATGCCAAGTGAAGTGCTGCAGTTCCTGAGCTTAAACCAACACAGTGTAAATTTTCATCTTCAAGGTATTCTCTAACACTATCTTCAAACTTATCAAGATGAGGACCTAGTGGAGCAATGAAATTTGAATTAAATGCTTCAGAGACATAACTCTCTTCTGAACCTGACATATGGGGCTTTGAAAGATATATACGCATAATTATTTGCTAAGCATAAAGCTAGATTCCATTTAGTTCGAGTTGCCTTTAAATTTTTCTTGTCCTACACCTCTATCATCATCAATGCCCGACTTATCAAGAACCTTTTTTATTGTTAAGAAAATGATCTTCAAATCAAGAACCAGACTATGATTATCAACATACCATGTATCAAGTGAAAACTTTTTATCCCAAGTAATAGCATTTCTTCCATTTACTTGAGCCCAGCCCGTTATTCCTGGACGAACATTGTGTCTTCTTGATTGTTCTTTAGAATATAGAGGTAAATACTCTATTAACAAAGGTCTTGGGCCAACTATGCTCATCTCCCCTTTTAATACATTAAATAATTCTGGTAATTCATCTAGAGAACTATTTCTAAGCCAAGTGCCAAAACCAGTCATACGCTCTTCATCAGGTAAGAGAACTCCATTTTCATCTTTGGTGTTCAGCATTGTTCGAAACTTTATAATACTAAATAATTTTCCGTATCTACCAGGTCTTATTTGTGTAAATAAAACTGGCGATCCTAATTTAGTTCTTATAAGCGCATAAAGAATTATAAAAACAGGGCTCAAGCAGACAATTGCTGTGCTAGATACTAATAAATCAAATATTCTCTTCAACAACTTGTTTTCTCCTATGACTCCAATATTTTAATCATTTCTTTATTAATTTTATGCACATCATATTTGTTCTCAGCTATTACCCTAGATTGAAGACCCATACTATGGACTAAGCTTGGTGAATCAACAAATTTTTTCATTGTTTTTGATAATTCCTCTGGATTTTTAATTTTTACTAGAAAGCCATTTTTATTTGGTACAACTGTTTCTCTGCAGCCAGGTGCATCTGAAGTAATAATTGCTCTTCCCATAGACATAGCTTCCAAAACTGTTCTAGGAGTGCCCTCCCTGTAACTTGGTAAAACATAGACACTTGATTTATCTATAAAAGGTGCAACGTCGTTCGTTGGTCCATGCCATGTAAACCATTCAAGTTCTTTCCAAAATTTGATTTCATCTTTAGTCATTGAATCTGGGTTCGAATCAAAAGAACCCACTAAGTGTAGATGTGCAACATAATTATCTTTATTCAATATTTTTCCAGCTTCTACGTATTCTCTGACTCCTTTGTCACCGATTAATCTTGAGATCATTAGGAAGTTTAATTTGCTTTCACTTACTTTGCTAAAAGGAAAATCCTCTAAACTAACCCCTGAACCATTTACAACGTATACAGGCTTGTCTTGCTTAAGCAGTCCACTAGATCTGAGGTCATTTTTATCATCTGGATTTTGGAATATTATTGCGTTTGCCTTTTTTAAACCCAAGCCGTATAAGATGTTTATAAGAGTTTTCAAAATCTTTCTTTTAAAGGAATGATTACCAGTAAAAGCAAAACCAAGCCCTGTTATCAAAGCAATGAACTTTTGGTTTCTAAAAAATAAAGAAGCTATCCCTCCCCATATTACTGGCTTAGTTGTATAAGCCAAGACAATACTTGGTCTTAAATCTCTAAATGCTTTAATAAAAAAAAATATTGAAAGAAGATCTTTTATTGGATTCATTCCAGTTCTAGCAATGGGTATGTTATAGGTTTCTACTCCGAGTTGATTAAGTAACTTTTTTGAATTTTGATCTCCATCTATGTTGTCAGCTGCTGCAAAAACCTTATAGCCTTTGACAATCAATGCTTTCATGAGATGGCCGCGGAAATTTACTAAGGATTTTGGCTGAACGCCTACAACAAGGATGGACTTTTTCACAATTTTAATTTCTTTTAAAATCTTTAATTAAATTTATTAAAACCTCAAGAGGAGGGTTAAATGGTTCGGATATCCACGCTCCTGATCTATCAAAATATCCTCCTGCACCAAGTTGAGCTGTATGTGAAAATCCATAACTAATTTCTAGGATAACAGGCATATTAGATCTTGGATCAGTAATCATATCTAAACCAGTGCACTCAGAGCCCAAAGCATCAAAAGTTTTGAATGCTGAATCGATAATGTCTTTAGTTACAAGGGTTTTATCATAAAACAGTGTTCCCCCTCCTGAAGCACGAAACTCTCCTGGGCGCGTTCCTCTGGCTACAAAACTAAGCTTATTTCTAACAACAGCAATCTTGAGATCATAATCAACATTTGGAATAAATTCTTGCAAGTAAACATAACCTTTTTCTATGGGTAGTGATTTTGCTTGTGTTCTAGAAAATAGAAATTCTGGAATACGCTTTATTCGCGATAGAAATTCATCAAAAGACTTTGTTGATATTAAGTTCGACTTTAGTTTAAAAGCAGTGCTAGGAGTTGCTTTTATACCATTTCCAAACATTAGCTTTGCATATTTTTTTAGCTCATGTTTATCATTAATAAGTTTAACATTGCTTGATCCGGAACCAGTTCTTAGTTTTGCAACCACAGGGAATTCTTTTACTTCTTTTATCCATTCATTAACAGCATTTAATGAATGTAATGGATAATTTTCTGGTGAATCTATCCCTAAAGCCTTCATAAAATAAGATTGCGCAACCTTATCATCAAAATGCTGTGAATCAGCTTGATCTGGAAAAACTTTGCAACCAATTGATTTCAATGCAGATAAAATATTCTTAGCAAATATCATCTCGTCATTAGAATAATGGCTGTAGTGCCACAAAATGATATCGTGATCTATCAATTTTCTAAATGCGTCTTTTGAACGCCAGTCAATTAGACTGTAGTTAATTTCTTGCTGTTCACAGTATTCAATCCAAACATGTCCCCACGCACTTGAATGCTGATCATGAAAATCAGATTTAATAACTGCAATTTTAGGGTCATTCATAAATACTGTTCGTACAAATCTATTTTTGTAGAGAATTCTTTTTTATATCTTGAGGAATTTATTTTTGCCTTATACAAAATTCCAATAGAGTTGAGGTTCAACCTATTCAAATACCAATTTAAGTCTCTTAACTTATGTCTCCCTTCTATGTAATTAGAGATTTTTTTCATTCTGATCAACTCATAATGATCACTATCTGAATCATCCAACAATGAGTTAATTCTATTCAAGTCGACTTGAACTAAATCTTTACCTACAAGAATTTGCTTTTCTCCAAGATAAATTGGGTTAGATCTTGATGATATTAAGTTACCATCTTTAATTTCTAATTCAGCTATTAAACCTGTTTTGTTATCTTCAGATAAAGCAACCAATGGCTTAGATTTATCTCGAGGAGTGTAAACATCATCAAAAATAAAATTTCCTAGACTGTAATAGATAGCGGAACCATTTATTTTTTCGTGTCCTTGAATGACATGAGGATGATGCCCATAAAACACATAGTTATGTTTTGAGGCTATTGCTCTTGCAAACTTAATATCATCAATGCTTGGCATATCAACATGCTCCTGACCTGAATGAACAGATAGAATACTAAAATAACCATCCTTTACATTTTCTTTGATTCTTTGAAATACATCTGTTGCTTTCAAATAATTCAAACCTTTCTTAGAGGCACTTTTAACCTTTGAAGGATTTGTGTTGTGAGAACAAAAACCCAAGAGTGAGATTTTTTCGTTATTTATTTTTAATCTGACTTGTTTATTTTCAGTGCCAAACCAGTCGAGACCATTAGATTCAAGTATTTTTTTGGTACTCTCATATGCACTCATTCCAAAATCTCCAATATGATTATTGGCTAAATTGAGATGGGTAATATTTAAATATTTTAGTAGTGCTATATTTTCTGGATGTGAGCTTACAGTAGCAGATTTTCCAAGAATTCCTTTCTGGTTGACACAAAAAGGAGCTTCAAGGTTGCCTATAACGATATCAAATTGGCTCAAAAAATTTTTAACAGACTCAAATTCATCAAATAATTTCGAATTATTTTTAATGCAATACCGCCCAAACATAGCAATATCACCAACTAATGCAATTTTCATTTCTTACTTTTTAAGGGTAAATAAATTTTGTCTGACTTTGCTGCACAAATAAAGTCGTTCATATGAAGGCCTTTTATCTTATGTGACCACCATTGAACTCTAACAGAACCCCATTCTAATAAAATTGCTGGATGGTGATCTTCGTATTCAGCTAACTTCGCAATGTCCATAGAAAACATGACAGAGTCATCGTAGCTATTAAATGAATAGGTTTTAGAAAGTATATTTATGTCTCCAAAAATAATTTCCCAACCATCAAGATCCTTTAAAAGTTCAGTAAATCTTTTTTCATCTACCAATGGTGCACCAACTGTGCATGCTTCACACTTTTGTTCTGTCAGATCCATGAATTAGATACCACCTTTGGTAAGCTTTTTTGGGTCTAGTATTAAATTTAATCTTTTAATTGATATGCCTGTCTCTTCATGAGCAACATCAATTATAGGCCTGTTCTCTTTATAAGCTTTTTTAGCAATCAACGCAGCCTTTTCGTAGCCAATTTCTCTATTTAGAGCAGTAACTAAAATAGGATTTTTAGATAATTGTTTTTCGATATTATTTTTATTTACCTTAAAGGTTTTGATTCCTTTTGAAGCCAATAAAGTACATGAGTTAGCTGCAAGAGTAATACTTTTAAGCAGGTTATATGAAATAACAGGCAACATAACATTCAATTGAAAATTTCCAGCTTGATTTGCATAAGAAACAGTTAAATCATTTCCTAATATATCAGCCGAAGCCATCATCACTGATTCACTAACAACAGGATTAACTTTTCCAGGCATGATGCTACTTCCAGGTTGTAGAGCCTGAAGTTCAATTTCACCTAAACCAGTTAATGGGCCACTATTCATCCATCGCAAGTCATTTGAAATTTTTAAAAGCACTAGTGCCAAGTTCTTTACTGCACTGGACATATTTGTAGCAGCATCTTGACTGCTAAGCGATTTAAAATAGTTTCTTGATGGCTTAAATTTTATCTTTGTTAGTTTTGAAACCTCGTTGGCAAAAATATTTCCGAAATTCTTAGGTGCGTTGATCCCAGTTCCTATTGCTGTACCCCCTTGAGGCAATGATTTTAAGCCTTCAGCTGCCAGCTTAATTTGGTTATATTGATCGCCTAATTGAGTAGACCAACCTGATAGCTCTTGAGCCATCTCGATAGGCATAGCATCCATAAGATGAGTTCTCCCAGTTTTAACAATGCCCTTTACTTTAGATTCTTTAGACTTTATTTGATTTATAAGGCTTTGAAGAGATGGTAATAATAGCTTTTCAACATCAAGTAAAGCAGAAATATGAATTGCTGTTGGAATAACGTCATTACTGCTTTGACTCATGTTTACATCATCATTTGGATGGATTGATGATTTGCCTTTTTTTGATGCAATTGTCGCCATGACTTCATTTGCATTCATATTTGTGCTCGTTCCCGAGCCTGTTTGGAAAATATCTAATGGAAATTGATCATCATGCTTGCCATCAATAATTTCTTTAGCAGCAAATTTTATGTGCTTTGCTTTGCTTAATGATAGTAATTTTAATGACGCATTAGAGCTAGCAGCAGCGTGCTTGATTATGCCTATCGCTTCGATAAAAGATCTTCCAAAAGGAAATGCAAACTTAATGCCGCTGATTTGGAAATTATCCAATGCTCTTTGCGTTTGAGCACCCCAAAGTGCGGTTGATGGCACTTTAACTTCACCAAGAGAGTCTTTTTCTATTCTATATTTCATATCCGCCTCGATTTGGTTAAACTATTTTACACTCTGGAGAATGAATTATGGCAAAAGTTTCACCATTAAGGATTAATACTGAATTAGGAAAATTGCCCTTAAAAGATAAAGGGCTTGAAATGATCGAATTTGAATCTCCAGCAGAGTTGAGACGAAACCAACTGGAGAAACTTGTCGCAGGCTTTAGATTATTCTCTTATTTTGGCTATGACGAGGGGGTTGCTGGACATATTACATTTAGAGATCCTGAATTCAATGATCATTTCTGGGTTAATCCTCTAGGAGTTCACTTTAGTCAAATTAAAATATCAGATCTATTACTTGTAAATCACGATGGTGAGGTTGTTCAGGGGAATAGGCCTGTGAACGTC